>Ga0075122_10002403_pt1 | contig 12376 bp, 15 predicted proteins | sample AntAceMetag02UKB_FD_69790 | JGI IMG/M metagenome (GOLD analysis project Ga0075122, IMG submission 69790) | Saline lake microbial communities from Ace Lake, Antarctica - Antarctic Ace Lake Metagenome 02UKB | ecosystem: Environmental > Aquatic > Non-marine Saline and Alkaline > Saline | place... | reverse complement strand
ACAGTTCATTAAGAGATTCTAATATTTTAGATACGTCCTTATACATTGGAGTCGCCCCTTTTGCCCTGTCTTTAAGAATCTCAAAACCCATTTTTTTGTAAAAATGAATTGAGTCCTTAGCCCGATCTCCGTTCCTCTTAGCATCTAAGGTGATAAACCTACATCCTGATTTTTTATTAATTTCTCTAATTATACTAATCGTAAATTGAATCATTAGTTTTCCAACGCCTTTTTTTAAAAATCTATCGTCGACGCATAATCTTCCAATCTTCAATGCTGGGAGAGATTTATAATTTATTCCCTTATTTCCAAATTCATTTTTTAGTGGAGAGGTTAAATTTAAAGAATCGTTTAGTAGGCTAATATATCCAATTAGATAATTAGTCCCTTTTAAGAACCAAAGATGAGTTGTTGATATTCTTTTTTCTTGATTGTCTAGTGCGTCATCCACTAAAAAATCTATTAAATCTTTTTCATAAGATTGAAATGATTCAATTACCTCTTTATGCATGGGACTTATTCTTTCTATCCTAATATCTTGCGGGTTAATCTTTTCGGGGATTTTTTTAATTTCAATTTCTATGTTAGCCATTAAATTATATAATTCTCTTATTTTATATATCTTTGTTAACAAAAATGAGAGTTAGCTTTTCCAAATCCATCTCTTACCCACTACAATATCTCCAATTTCTTAATTTTTATCACTTTTAGGGACTACTTCCCTTATACTAAAATTTTATAGCAACGCTTAAAGTTCCTGCACAATAGATTTATATAATCTTGGTGAATGATTTGATTAAGATGGTCGACTTTAATTTTATACTTGAATTAATTGTTATGTTTGTAATTTATTTATGGTTTCCAATTCTTTGTGGAGGTCTAACTTATTTTTTTACTAGAAAATCTAAAAGGAAATGGATTTACTCGATTATGGTATCTGTTGTAGTATTCCTCTTTGAAGCGGTTATTATGTCACTACTTATTGTTTAATAACTCAAAATGTTTAATAACTCAAAATCCTCAAGTTTCCCAACACCACTTAAACGCCTATCCTACTGTTTGAAGTTTTTTATTTTTAATTAGAATAATTAGTTATTAATTCTCTTCCTCTTTGTTCTCCAACTTGCTCAAGAATTTCTAATTTTTGATTATAGGAATCCATAAGTGTTGATCTAATATCTAAAGTATTTCTTGGTTTTTTATCTCTTCCAGTTACTAATCCAAAACTCTCTTCAGTTAATGAGAGGGCATGAGCTAATATATTGCAAGTCAAATTATTTTGTTCCTCTGCTAACTTATTTAAAGGCATTGCTAGATATTCTTTTCTAATCTGGTTTATTTTTTCTTGTTCCATAATCAATTGCTTAAACAGAGGTTTAAAAATTTAGTGTTTTCGTGAAAGTTAATTTATTTTTTCAAAACATCTTCTTTTCCAAATTTCTTGATTAGGCACTACACCTTTCGATTTTTTATAGATTTTCTCTGTTTAGGTACTACATTTATGTATGTTAAAACTTTATAGCAACGCTTAAAACTTCCTGCACGATAGATTTATATAATTTTGATGGTTGGGTCAATAATGAAAGGTTGGATAAAGGGAGGAATTATTGGTGCGGGGATGGATATCGTAATTGTTCTGATTTTTGAAATTTTACTAACTCGTTCTACTTTAATTTATCCAGAGGTTTGGTCCAGAAATTTTTGTCTAACTCAATTTGTAATTCCTTGCACTTTAATTGGAAATAAATACTTAGTCTATCTTTTTGGTATTATTTTGTGGTTTATTCTTGGATCCTTAATAGGTATTATTATTCAAAAGGTTAAAAAATAAACCCAAAATCCAAAAGTGCCGATAATATATCTTGTACGAACTTCTCACGCATAAAACTGATAGGTTGAAAAGCACTATTAAAATAAGCCATTTTAAGGACCTTTTTTTTGTTTTGAGAGTATTTGGTTGTGTGGAGAAAGGTGGAAAAAATCGAAATCGGAATAATCTTGAATTTTTGGGTGTTTAGAAAATTTATGAAAGGATAGGGTAATTTGTGGGATATCCTTCATATCGTTTAGATTTCCATCCATATAATTTTGCCCTGTTTAAGAAAAAATTAGTTAAAATTTTAGAATCCATATGTCTTTTCATCCCCCCTTCCGCTATTTCGTTTAATCTTTCGCAATCTATTTCTTCATCAAATTCTGCCCTTTTAATTTTTTTTATGAAATTATCTGAATGAATAAGTCCTCTAGAAGCATAATAAAAAAATTGATCTTCAAATGTTAAATCTTCTTGGGGTTTTTTGTAAATTTGCTTAATCTTATATTCTGAATAAGTTCTTGGTGCAAATATATAGCCTATGCAGTCTAATACATCTATCATCCTCCAACTTAGATAAAGGTGATTTTAAAGTTACCTCTTTCCCATATTTTTTGGATCTTTCATCTTTTAGTCACTACATTATTTTATTTTTTGAAGAAATAATGTTTTTAGGCACTACTTTTATTCATGCTAAAAGTTTTAAGCATTGAGAGGAAGTTTTAGTTGTCAAAATTATGGAAATGGTTTTGGTTCTTTTCCCCATTCTCCAAATGGATGTTCTGTTTTTCCTTCTAAATTTCCTGGCTCATCTCCCAGTCTTTGAGGCTCTCTTTGAGGTGGAAATCCATACCTACACTTAAGTCCTTCTTGTTGACTTAAAAGAGTCTGCATCCCTGAGTAATTACATCTAATAGGAGTAGATAAATAATGTTCACATGTATTTGAATCACAATCCCTTACTTGTTCGTCTGTCATTTTTATTTAAATTATCTAGATTTTATAAACACTCTTATAATCCAAAGGGTATTTTGTGTCGAACTGTCTGTCTTATTGTCTAATTTGAATTATTTAGTGTATCTTGGGCTGTTTAAGGGTGTTTAAGGGTGTTTAAACACCATTTTATCGTCGGTAAAAGTATTTTATAAGAATTTGAAAAAAGTTGTTTTAAACAGGTGTTTATACCCTGATTATGAGTCGTTTAAGGCCTGCTTAAATGTGATTAAAAGATTTTAAAGCCCTGAAAACTGGTGAATCAGGGCCCTAAAAAACATGATATATGATCTATGAATTATGTAAAATAAAAAAAAATTAAATTGCTCTAACTAGATTCGTTATTTCTTAGGTATTCTGCACATACTGTTGTGCTTTGCATGACAGAGTAACATCAATCCTGCAATAACAGTAATGACTATCTGAGCCCACAAAACCGCTGGTTTCCACCATACTAATGCAATAATTATTGCTGCAAATAATAAACATCCTGGACATTTATTACATCCTGGAGTAGCCGAATTATCCATTTTAGTACTCTTACTCACGGTCTTTTTTGCTTTCTTTTTTGCCATTTATATTTTTCTCAACCTCCTTTTCCCGTTTTATCTGGGTTTTATCACATTTCTCTCTTTTTCCCACAGCTTCTTAGAACTTTTCTAAGGTTCTCGCTAAGCTAAATTTCCTAGCATTTAGAGTCCAAACTAAGTCAAATTAATGCACTTTCGGAGTCTCAACTAAGCATGAATAGGTTATTTCTTAGTGTTATCACTGTATATTATCTATTGTCCTTTCCTATTTTTTTGTAATAATCTGTGATCTTTGTCAATCTTTTATTAAGTTAAACTGCATAAACGCCGGTTTAAACACGCTTTTTTTATGTTTTTGATATGATATATTATGTTTTTTTGCTATATAAATCTTATTTTTAGTAAAAAAAGGCCTATTTTGGCTAAATCTGATTTCTTAAAAAAAGTGTTAAAAATACACCCCTTAAGCTGTTTTTGCTTAATTTTTAGTTAATTTTTTGTTTAATCAACCCGATTTATGTAGTGAAATGCTTAAGCTGTTTTTGCTTAAGGAGTTAATATTTTTAATTAAACCTGAGGCTAAATGTGTAGTGTAAACATTTAATCTAGATCAGCCAGAAAGGGCTAAAAAGGTTAGAAAATGAAGAAAAGGTATTGGTTTTTTGAGGTGTTTGGATGGTGTTTATGGAGTGTTTATGTTTTTTAAAAACTGTTTTTTCATTTTGGTAGGTGTTTATGAGTGTTCAAACAGTTATTTTACAAAAAATATAACAAAAAATAGAGGTTATTTTTGATAGTTTTATCGACGATAAAAGATATTTTTAAGTTTAAGAGGAGAAACATTTATAAATAAGTTTTTTCTAAATATATTATGACATGGTTTTTTAGACAAAACGTTAAAAAAGAAGAGTTTGAACAGCTTAAACAGGCCGTTCAAACAGGCTTCAACAGTGCTAAACAGGATGCGGGTAAATTAAGTACCTGGGTTAAACATCTAAACAAGCAAGATGAAGCTAAAAAAAATGATATTTTTGAATTAATTGAAGAAATATCGACGCTAAAAGATGAAGTTGAAAATCTTAAAAATATGATTGGGATCATGGGGGAGAAGGGTAATTTTAAACAGACACTTAAACAAACATCAACAGTGTTTAATAAACAAACACCTGTTCAAGGTGTTTTAAACACTGTTCAAACAGGTGTTCAAACAGCATTTTTAGATAATTTAAGCCCTACAGAAAGAGCAATTGTATTCATTTTACTCAACAATGATGGAATGAAATTAAGCTATGCTGATCTTGCCGCAATGATGGGTAAAAGCAAAGCTACAATAAGGGGCCAAATAAATAGTATTCGGCAAAAAAGCGAAGGCTTAATCGAGGAGCAAATCAGTGAAAATAGTCAAAAAAGAGTCTTTATACCTGAGGAAATTAAGGAAGTATTGCTAAAGACTCAGAACACAGGTAAAAAGCGTAAAAAAGCGTAAAAAACACGAAAAGTGGGGATTAGGATATCAATATACCCAAAAACCTGTGGTTTTTACTAAAAGATAAGGGATTAATAGTAAAAAACACGAAAAGTGAGAGTTAGAATACCCAATAAACCTTCAAAAATCAAAGTTTTAGAGAAAAAGTGAGGATAAATGATACAAAAAAATAATAAAAAAGAAAGTGAAAGTAATGAATTAGAAAGATTCAGTGAAAAAATGAGAGTTTTAAATATTCAGAATAGTCATGATCTTAAAGTGAGAGTAGGGTTTAGAGACCTTAACCTCTTAAAGAGAGTATTAACTAGAAAAGCACTGCTTTTTAATGAGAGAGTGAGTGTTTAGGTTTTAAGCCCTGAGGGTTTAAGATTTAAGGTTTTCAGGGGTTTAGGGCCTCGAAAACAAATAAACCAAAGACTTTAGCTTTAGCTTTTGCTAAACTAAAATCGTTACAACGAATAACTAAAAAAGGGAATACGATGAGGGATGTTTTTAAACAAATATTCTGAGGTGTTTGAAAACATTGGTATTTTTAAGCCATAATAAGCTTAAATTTAGGGGCTTAAGCGCCATTAAAGCTCTCTAAGTTTAACTATTGTGTTCAATGAAGCTATCTTTCTTAGATCGCTAGAAATAGATAAGAGTATCTGCCTATTATTTATCTTTTCTTTTTTAATAGGGATTCCTTTGGCTATCATTCTTTGAACGTAGTCCCGTATAGATGACTGACTTAGACTTAATTTTAGGGCTATATTGTTATAAGTTACCTGTTCAGGATTTTGTTCTTCTAATTGATATATCGTCGAGAAAACTGCCATTTCTTGGGTGGTTACTCGCTTGAATTGTAATCTGATTTGTCTTTTAATTTGATCTAGTGAATCTAGGATTTCGCGAGCTTCAGATATGTTTGATTCAATACTATTTTGAGGTAATGATTGGTTATTTTGCGCATTTTTATATGTATTTTGTGTGTAATTGTCTGTCTGTCGAACTGTCTGTCTGTCTGTCGAAACCCCTCCGTTTCCTGTGGAGATATCTAAATTTGGGCTTCTTAACCCCTCTATTTCCTGTGGAACTGTCGTATTACGTGTCGAAGTCGCAGAATCTGTCGTATTTAAGTGTCGAGCTGTCGTATTATATGTCTGATTAGAAAAATTAGGCATAATTGGTGGATTTTGAGGTAAAAATTGGTTATTTTCGGCTATATTATGGAGTTTTTGAGTGCTTAGTTCATCCTGAAGAGATATAACTAATTCCTTAAGCTCAGATACTTCATCATTTAGATTACCCATGTCTTCTTTAACCTTAGAGAAAGCATATCTTATTTGATCTTCTTCCATGACTTATGGATGTTATAGATTTTATATAAAGATTTATTTTATTTAATAGAGGTTAATTTGAAGATAGATAAGCTAGAAGATAGATTGGATAGAATATATCATGAGCAAGCTTAAAAAGAGTAATAATGTGATTTGAATATGGTTAAAAAATTAGAACATTTGGAGTGTAATATCCTCCGATTTAAGGATTATTATCCTGAAAAGCAAAAATATCTTAAAATTATATATCCTAAACTGGTCGGTAGTTGTGGCAAACCTCTCAAAAAGGATATAGGGGTTTGGATGTTTTATAAAAATGAAACTTATCACAATGGTTCTTGTTTAGACTCTAATGAATAATTAATTTTATCTGTCGTATTGTCTAAGACAGACAAATAGACAGACAAATAAGATAATAAAAATACTTATTGGGATTTTTGATGATATACATCGTAAACTCTTTGTGTTAATCTCCACCTTAATCGTCGGGTAAATATCATTCCGTCTTTATTTTTATTCAAGGATGTTACAAGTCCTTTTTCTTTTAAGTCAAATAATAATCTTTTAATAAATTCTTCGTCTCGAGCAATCTCTCTTGCAATCTCTGCAGTAAATGGTTGTTTAGGAAATATATGATACAGGAATGATAGGATTTGTTCGGTTATTTTATCTTTTTTTTCTTGACTTAATCTCATTTTAAAAACCTCTAATAAGATTATTGAATGTAAACTTAAATAGGTTTGGTATATAAAAACTTATAAATAAATAATTATTTTAGGAAATATGGCTAAGAAAAATCCTTATCAAAAACATAAAATTCACACGATGAATATCCCTCTTTCTCCAGCCACCTTAGATGCTATAGAAGAACTACAAGATTGGGAAAGAAGATCTTTGAACTCAAACATGCCTATTAGTCCCCCATTGCCTTTAGATGAAACTAAAGAGGATATGTCTCAACAAGGGGGAGATTATCGTATAATGGGGAATTATAGATGATATTTAAGGTTATGAAATTTTTAAAAGATTATGTTGTTCTCTAAATAACCTTTTAAAGTTGTTGATGTTAATTATTTTATGAAAAAGGGTGGGAGAAAAAAGAAGGTTAGAAATTCTAAGGGTAGGTTAGACATAAATAGCCTCAGGGGTCATTTACCCTATAAATTATTAAAAATATTTTTGATCATATTAGGGCTGCTAATAATCAGTTGGATAATTACCGCCATTTTTGAATATAAACCCCACAATGGGGTCGAGGAGGGATTAGGAGGTGAATTAGGAAGTTTAGCTTTGCTTGCGGGAGATGAATTACAGGCAGAGATTAATGATCAATTTATTCCTGCAGATTGTACGGATTCTGAATTAATGAAAATTTGGGATTATATCTTTCAAGATAATCCCGGGCAAAGCAATTTAGTTTTTGTCTCGAATAAAGATGCAAATAATAATTGTAGTGAATATTTGGTTTATAATATTAGTGGGGGGAATATTGGTTATCTTTTATATGGGAGATTTGAAAATAGAAATGATCAGTATAGCCATACCGCCATGGGAATTTATGGTAATTTTACAGACTCTATGCTCCTACAAATAGAAAATACTGGGGGATACTATCTTGAAGAGTTGTTCGAGGACTTAGTGCTTAATTCGCAAAACTTTCAGGGAAATCGTGAGATCAGTAATGAGTCTGAAGCAAATATTGAATATCATAGGATATTTAGATTAAGTAATGATAGTTGGCAATTTGGAGAAGATAGCTATAGTGGAGGCCATTATTTCTTCTATTCTCTAGATACAATAGAGGACCCAAATTATGAAAATCACACCACTGGGTCAATTATAATAAACAAGACGTTTGATTGGGTTATGTATGGAGAAAGGTATACTAAGGCAATTAATTTAACACAGGTCAAAAACATCGAATATATTGAATTATATGGGAGCAAACTTCATACAAATAGGATAAACCTAGATGTGTATTTTAAAAATTTAGGGGAAGATTATGAGAACCTGAGTATCGGTTATGGTGCTTCTATCCCTAATTCAATTACTATTCAAAAAAGTGACTACTTCTGGGTAACCTATCTAGATATTGATGCGTCTTCGGGATTTGGAGGATTAGTCTATGTTAATATTACCTTAGGTTATCCTGGGTTAGAAAATGTGACATCCAATAATTTCCCAGTTTTTGTGAATAATTGTAGTGATCCTGATTATCTTTCTTATTCGCAAAGGACAAAAACATTTACCTGGAATGCAACGGCAAATGGAACTGATTATTGTCTTTCAAATAGTCAAGTTATGGAATATCAGTGTGACTATTATGCAAATGTAATTAGTTATCCTAGAAGCTGTGGCTCGGGCTATTATTGCACAGATGGTGCTTGTATAATCAATACGTCTGTGAACCATGCGCCGGATTTTAAAGGTAATGTTTGTGGAGATATTTATATTAATATAAACAATACTCTAACTTACGTTCTTAATCTTAGTAAGTGTTTTGAGGATGACGATGGAGACTCTATGGTGTTTAGATTTAACAACGCAAGCATGAAAAACGTTAGCTTGGTTAGAAATGATACAAAAATAACATTAACCGCGAGAACTGGATTTTTGGGTAATGAATATTTTTATATTTATGCTAATGATAGTGAATTAGAAACCGGTGGGAAAGTTAATGTTCATGTTAACAATTTTACTGGTGGAAATATTATTATTAATCAAACAAATCAGAGTGTCCCGCCCCAGACCCCCCTAGCTAATGAAACAAAGATTATTTCATCAAATCCTCTTGCTGGAACTTATAATTTATTTACAGGTGAGGGGAAGAATTTTTCAATAAATCCACAAAATTATACCAGTATCCAATGGTTCTTAGATGATGCCCTAGTCGCTTCAAATGTTACTATGTATCAAACTGGGAGTTTAGATGATGGAACTCATGTTGTTCGTGTTCAAATCAATGGTCCAACCGGACTTGATTCTAAAACTTGGACAATTCTTGTAGGCGATGAGGAGATTAGTGAAAGTGTAAGTATTGGAAAGGTAATTTTTTGGAGTATAGTTGCAGTAATAATAATCATAATTTTATTAGTCATTTGGTTATTTATAGCTGAAAAGAATAAAAAACCCAGTGGAGAAATTAATACTGGATTCGGGGTATCTGTGAAAAGCGAGACAAATGTGGGCAAACCCCTAAAGAGTGGAGTCTATAAAACTCCATAGTTAATTTTAAAAGTCTTAATTTCTTATAGTTGTTACTAAAGTTATTATATTATTTTTCTTAGTAGAGAGGTGTTATCTAAATTAAAATTATTAAAAATGATACAAGATATTTTTAAATATCCTCGGGCAGATCTTAGGAATAAGAAAGAGTTAATGGGAATTTTAGATCCATTGGTCCATGAATGGTTTTTTTCAAAATTTGATGGGTTTTCAGACAGTCAGTTATATGGTGTGATGAATGTTTATGAAAGAAAAAATATTTTAATAAGTGCCCCAACGGGAAGTGGTAAAACTTTAACTAGTTTTTTAGGAATCTTGAATTATTTAGTTAGTTTGGCTAGAAGAAATGAATTAGAAGATAAAATTTATTGTGTTTACTCTAGCCCATTAAAGGCATTAAATAATGATATTGCTGTAAATTTAATAAGGCCATTAGAGGAGATCGGTGAATTGGCTGAAAAAAATGAAATAATGATGCAAAAAATTAGAGTGGGTGTAAGAACGGGAGACACCACTGCTTACGAGAAACAAAAGATGACTAAAAATCCCCCACATATCTATATAACTACTCCAGAAAGTTTAGCAATTTCATTAACCACGAAAAAATTTATTGAAAAATTTGAAGGAGTAGAATTTTTGATTATTGACGAGATTCACTCATTAGATAATAAACGAGGAGTCTATCTAAGTCTTAGTATGGAAAGATTAGAGGAATTAAGTGTTATTCCTCTCACAAGGGTTGGATTGAGTGCAACAGTCGCCCCCATTGATGAGATTGCTAATTTTTTGGTTGGAGAGGATCGGGATTGTTTAATCGCCGAAGTTGAAACCCAGAAAAAAACAGACATTAAGGTGTTAACTAGTGTGAAGGATTTAATTGATACAGACAAGGAAGAGTTATATAATTCACTATATGATAAACTGGATAAATTAATCCAAAATCATAAAACAACCGTTATTTTTACAAATACCCGTGCGGGGACTGAGAGAGTGATTAATCACCTTAAGGAAAGATTTCCTGAAAATTATGGGGAGGATGATATTGGGGCACATCATTCTGCATTAAGTAAGGATTATCGATTTGAAGTTGAAGACAAATTAAGAAAAGGTGTAATGAAGGTTGTTGTTACTAGTTCTAGCTTAGAACTGGGTATTGATATTGGTTCCGTAGATTTGGTTATTTTATTGGGAAGCCCAAAAAGTAGTGCGCGAGCATTGCAAAGAATTGGAAGGGCGGGGCATAAACTTTATGATGTTTCAAAAGGTAGATTTATCGTAACAGATAGGGATGACTTAATTGAATCTGCGATTTTAGCTAAGGAATCTATTGAAAGGAAAATTGACAGGATATTTATTCCTAAAAACTGTTTAGATGTTTTAAGTCAACAAATATATGGTATGGCCATCCAAAAAATTTGGAATATCGAAGAGATGTTTAATTTAATTAAGAAAAGTTATTGTTACGCTAAACTTTCTAGAGATGATTTTATGGGAGTTATTAGTTATCTTGCTGGAGAATATGCATTAGAAAATAGCTATGTTTATGCTAAAATTTGGTATGATAAAGAGAGTCAGAAAATTGGTAAACGAGGCAAGATGGCCAGGGTTATGTATATGACTAATATTGGCACCATCCCTTCTGAAAGTTTTATTACGGTTGTTGTCGCTAGTGGTGGAAGAAAGGGGCAAAGTATAGGTACAGTGGATGAGGGGTTTTTAGAAAAAGTTAAACCGGGGGATGTATTTGTTTTAGCGGGTAGTAGGTATCAATTTATGTATACCAAGGGTATGAAGATGTATGTTCGAGCAGGCGTTAAGAGAAATCCAACCATCCCTAGTTGGTTTAGCGAGATGCTACCATTAAGTTTTGATTCTGCAATGGAAATTGGACGGTTTAGGGAATTAATGAATGAAAGATTTGATAAAAAGAAAAAGAAAAATGAAGTTTTAAAGTTTATTGAAGATTATTTGTATTGTGGTAATGGTGTTTCTAGATCTATCTATAAATATTTTTATCAGCAATATCAATATGCAAAAATACCCCATCGAAGTAGAATCGTTATAGAGAAGTATAGGGGTGAAAAAAATTATATTATTTTCCATTCATTATATGGTCGAAGAGTGAATGATGTTTTATCTAGGGCTTTGGGTTACTTAATGGGCCAAAAAGTTGGTAGAGATATTGAAATAGGTATTAATGATAATGGATTTTATTTTGCTGGAGAGAATTTACCTATTGAAGAAGCTATGAAATTTTTAAAACCGGAGAATATCCGAGAGGTTGTTGAGGAAGCTATTTCAAAAACTGAAGTTCTAAAAAGAAGATTTAGACATTGTGCAGAAAGAAGTTTAATGATCTTAAAAAAATATAAAGGGGTAACTAAGAGTGTTGGTAAACAACAAATGAGAAGTTTCTTTTTATTAAATGCTATAAATAAAATAAGTAAGGATTTTCCAATATTAAAAGAGGCTAGGAGGGAGGTTTTGGAAGATTTAATGGATATTGAGAGAGCTAGTGAAATATGGAAAGGTATTAAAAACAAAAAAATTAGTGTAGATAATATTAATACAAAATTACCCAGCCCCTTTGCGGTCAATTTGATGATACAGGGACATTTAGATTTAATGAAAATTGAAGATAAAATTGAATTTATGAAAAGAATTCATGCAGAAATTCAGAAAGAAATTGGAGAGAAATAAAAATGAATAAAATAAAATTATTTGATAAAAAGAAAATAAGAGTCTTAGAAAATTCACTATTAATTAATGGGGAAATATTGGTAATTGGAGATTTACATATCGGTTACGAGGAAAGAATTGCATCAAGTGGTTTATTAAGAATGCAAATGAAGGATATTTTTGATAGGTTGGATAAAATTTTTAATAAATTAAAAAAAGAAAAGATAAAATTAAAAAAAATTATTATTGCTGGAGATTTAAAGCATGAATTTGGAGAAATAAGTGAGAGTGAATGGAGGGATACATTAAAATTTTTAAATTATATTGGAGA
>Ga0075122_10002402_pt1 | contig 12382 bp, 13 predicted proteins | sample AntAceMetag02UKB_FD_69790 | JGI IMG/M metagenome (GOLD analysis project Ga0075122, IMG submission 69790) | Saline lake microbial communities from Ace Lake, Antarctica - Antarctic Ace Lake Metagenome 02UKB | ecosystem: Environmental > Aquatic > Non-marine Saline and Alkaline > Saline | place... | reverse complement strand
CAATTATTTGTTCTACCATTTTTTTATAATCCCTTTTGAAATTTCCAACTTCGTTTTTATTGACTACAACAAATAATCCTTTCTTCTTTAAGGCCCGTTTTATTTCTACAACTGATTTGCTATCACAAAACCAATGGAAAGACCCAAAAGCTGTTAGGGCATCAAAAACTTCATTATCAAAAGACATTTTGTGAGTGGGGGAAACACAATAATCAATTTTATCTCCGTAATTTTTTGCAACTTCTATCATCTTGCCATCAATATCACATCCCGATAGGTCTTTCACTTTTGATAAAAATTGACGAGTAGCTACCCCTGTTCCACACCCTATATCTAATAATTTTGTTGATGGTCTAATTAAAGAAAAAATATAATTCATAACACCTTCAGGGTATTCATATCTTCCTGAATCATAAATCTCCCCTAACTTTCCAAAGTCCATATAACTTTTCATAATTTTATCAATGCGGAGGATAAGGGATTCGAACCCTTGAAGGAGTTTCCCCCTTACCCGCTTTCCAAGCGAGCGCACTAGACCGCTATGCGAATCCTCCAGAATTATTTTACTCTTTTTAATAAATTTTCTTTTTTATAATTATTATTTTTTAATTCATATTCTCGCCTTTTAGCTAAAGGATAATCCTTATACGATTCATAATAAACTAACTCAAAAGGTTTATAAAATTTTGTAGATTTTACCTTCCCTTCATTATGTTTTTTAAACCGGTTTTTTAAATCTTTAGTAGAACCAATATAAAACCAATTTTTATCTCTACTTTTTATTAAATAAGTATAAAACATAAACTTTCTCCCCCCTAACGGGGGATCCCCCGTTAGGGGGACAAGCGAGCACCTTAAACCACTCAGCCATCTCTCCAAAATTATTTATTTAATCATTTTATACTAAATTGTTCCTCCTCTCAAAACCCTAACTCTTTCCTCTATTGGAGGATGTGTCATAAACATCTTAACCAAAAATCCCGTTTTTATTTTTTGTTTTTGTTTATATGGGTCTGAAATATATAAATGTGCAGTAGCACGACTTGCTTTTTTTATAGGCAGGTGATTTTGAGAAATTTTTTCTAAAGCACTCGCCAATCCAGATGAATTATGAGTCAAAGAAACAGCAGAAGCATCCGCTAAAAACTCTCTTTTCCGTGAGATAGCTAACTGTATCAATATTACTATAAAAGGTGCTATGATTGCCAAAACAATCCCCACAATCGTAATAATTCCACCCGCTTGGTTGTTATCATTTCTTTTCAAACCACCGAAAATAGACATTCTAATGAAAAAGTCAGACAATAACGACACGAAGCCAACCAGCACGACCACAACAGTGGCAATCAAAATATCTTTATTGGAAATATGAGAAAGTTCGTGAGCAATTACTCCATCTAATTCCCTCTTATCTAAAAGATTTAACAAACCAGTTGTCACGGCCACCGCAGAATTTTTAGCATTTCGTCCAGTAGCAAATGCATTTGGGGATGGATCATTAATGATATAAAGTTTAGGCATTATTAAACCTGATTGACGAACCAATCTCTCCACACTATCAAATAAATCTCTATTATCATTCCGAGAAATCAATTTAGCTCCCGACATTTTAAGAACAATTTTATCTGAAAACCAATAACTGAAAATATTTATTAACAACGAAAAACCAATCGCAAAATATAAAATATTTTGATTTTCAAAAACATAACTAAAAACCCATCCGATTCCAATTACTACAATCAAAAACAAAAACATTAACAAATATGTTTTCTGGGTGTTTTTTGCTTTTTGATGAGAGATGTTCATAAAATTATCCCCAGATTACTTAGTAGTCGGAGTACTAAGTAAAATTTTGTGCCGGAGAGAGGACTTGAACCTCCATGGATTGCTCCACTAGTTCCTAAGACTAGCGCGTCTACCAATTTCGCCACTCCGGCATACACAATATGATTTATTTCAGTTAACTATATCAAGAACTAGTGAAGAACTCCACTATCCCTATCGTCTGTTCCGCTTCGCCTGCCTGCCGGCAGGCAGGTTTCGCCACCTCGGCATGCACAATTATTATATTTTAAATATTTTATCAAAATTTTACCTAAAATACCACTTTTTACCTCTTATTGCTATGTATTGACAAAATAGTGCAGATTAAGGTATAATTATAAAAGGATAAAGTTTGAGTTTTTCTCTTTTGGATTTACCCTATTAAACCATTTTAGTTTAATAGGATCTAGAGAAAACTCTTTGAAAATTAAATATAAAAAATTTAGATTTGAAAAAGGAGGAGAAAATGGAAAAAATAGAATTAGAAAAAGCAAGACGAGAACTGAAATATCTCAAAGAAGAAGTAGAAAAGGTAAAAGAAGAGAAAGAGGCTTTTCATCTTGGAGAAGAGTTAAAGGACTTCAAGAAAGAAAGTAGAAAGGAGGCAAGAAAAGAACGAAATGAAAAAAGAGAAAAAGAAAAAGAATTAAAAGAAATAAGAATAAAAACCAGAAATAGACAAATTTTTATCACCACTCTCTTGATAGGAATCTCAGGAACTTGTTCACTGATAATGTGGCAAAAAGGCAACCTTTGGATAGCACTTTCTATAGGGATTATGGCCGTGGGGATTTTCTTGCGATTGAAAACAACGCTTCTTGAAGCCGTCCCAACAGTAGGAGACCGACTTCACGCAAGGCTTTTCTTTGCGTTAGGGTGTTGGAGTTTAATAGGTTATCTAATGACTTGGGGATTTTTTTCAATCCCTTTCTTCGAAAATACCAGCATTTTAATGAAAATTGGCACCTTTGGTGGATTGGGGTTGGTTATAATAGGGATAACTTGGAAAAACTTCACATTTGATGTCCCCCAATGGATAGGGATAAACGTGTATAATTACTTTACGGGAAAGCAAACAACTTTCCTCCCTGGTTTTTATTTTAAATTTCCTTGGGAACTTATTAAACCAGAAAGCACACATTCCTTGAAAAGTATGAAAGAAGAGATTACTCAGAGAAGTTATCCAACTGGAGGAGGGACTGTTTTAATTGCAAAATTTATGTTCCAATTTGCTCCTGACCCTTTTAATCTTATCACCTTCGAAGGAGTAGAGAACAAGGTTATCAAGCAAGGCCTCATGGAACACGTTAGCAGTACTCTCCTGTCATATATCGCCGAGCAAGGCAGAACGGCAAGAGGGATTAGGGCAAATATCCAAGATCTTCATGAAGCCATCCGAGATGAATTTGGGATTGATGAAAATGAGAAAAGAACTCTTGAAAATCCCAAAAAAGCTTCTCCTTTGGCAAGAAATCAAAGCCCAATCGAAAAATCCTACGGGATTATTCTCATCATAACAAAACTTTCAGATTTGGACTTTGAGGATGCTTACCAAAAAATTCTAACCAGTAGTAAAGCCAGGGAACAAATTCAAACCATGGCTAATGCCATCTATGATGATGCTTGCGAAGAAATGACTCGCAAAGAAGCATGGGACCAGGCGATGATTCTTTCTGAAAAAGCAACAGGAAGAGTCATAAAAATTACAGGGGATAGAAAAGCAATCCCCATGGTAAATACGGGAGGTGATAAATAATGACTGGTAAAATACCAACCTTTTTTATCCTGATTGGGGTTGCAACTCTTATCACCCTCGCTACCTTAAGTGTAATTAAAAACTACAATAAGGTTGCCTCTCCTGATTCTAAAACTATTTCTGGAACAGAGAGGATAGTCGTTGATCCTAAAAAAGTTGTGGCTCCAATGGAGAAACGACTGGGTCCAGAATGGACGAAAATTAAGACGATCAAAGGAAAGTGGTACGGGCCATACAGGATGAAAAATGGCTCAGACTGGAAAGTCGCCACAGGTGAAGTATGGGTAAAGGTCGACAAACAGAGACCCTTTTTGGACAAACCTAATACCAATCCTATCGTTAGTGGGAGGGAAATCAAATTTTCTCCCGCTACTGACACAGCAACAATTTTTTATTGTTATTAAAATCCAAACGAGGGGGTGGGAAATGTCGTAGACATTTCCCACCCTTTTCTTTTGCTAAAATATAAAAACTGATATTAAACACCACTACCTAAATTAGTAATTGTCCCACTTATTACAATCGCCAATAATTGAGCCCCTAACAACACAGCTACCCCAATAATTGTCCACATAAGAGCAGTCCTCGCTGTAACCAAATCCTCTGGTTTTCCTCTAGCTTTTACAAACAAAAAGCCTGAATAAATAATTGCTAAAATAGCAATAGGTGTTCCAATAGTGACAACAACTTTCAAAATAGCTTCAACTAATTCTTGAAATGTGTCTGCATCAATTGGATTTTCAAGAATAACATTTGTCCCTTTCACAAACTGCAAAGGTAAAAATAAAACACCTAAAATTATCCAATATTGCACTTTATTTACCCTGTTAAATACAAAATTAATACTTCTATTACATTTATCTAAAAACAAACTTGTTTGTTTCCCTCTAGATGAGAACTTATTTATTTTGTTTAATAGGGTGAAAAATTTTTCTTTTAACATAATAAATTAATTACATATCTAAATAATTATAATCTGACCCAGTAACTAACCCAGCTAAAACAGCTTTAACGATTAACCAAGCCCCCACTACAAAAAATAATCCTATTCCAACATTAGTAAAAATTTGGTTGGCTTTTTTCCTTTTATCAACACTACCTTGAGATGATATATAAAGAAAACCTGCATAAGCAAACATTATAGCTGAAAGAGGAGCAACAATAATTAAAATATAATCAAGAATACTTTTTACCAATTCCACTAAATCAACAAAACCGCAGGGAGATTCAGTTGGACCACCACATTTAACAAGATCAACTGCCCCAACAAAGAATGGAGTCAAAACCAATACCCAAATTATTAAACATATTATTTGAATTGAATATCTTTGCATTTTATTTTATTAACTCTTCTAACTCTGCGTTAGCCCAAGAAACCGCCCGATCTAATTTTCTTCGTCCTGAAACAACTGACTCAACCATATCCTGAAAAATTAAATTTGTATCATTCTCATCTGGATCAAGAAACCCTTTAGAAGATAAAGCGGACCGATAAAATACTTCTTGATATGGATCAGTTGGTTCCCTCGCTAATAAAACCCTTGAAACAGGAGGAAGCCCTGTTATTTCATTCAAAAGTATTAATGACTCATTTTTAATTAAACTTGTAATTACATTAAAGGCTCCTGCGATATTTTTGCATCCTCTACTGATTGCTAAGGCCTGCATTTTTCCAAAAGTAACATGGTTTTTTAAATTTTCTGTCTGAGGTAAATATGATACATCAAAATTTAAATTAGGATTTTTAACTTTTAATTCTTCCAATTCACTAGCAAAACCAAAATACATGGCCAAATCACCTGATAGAAACGCTATTTTAGAATTAGGCATTGCTTTATTCCAAGAATATACTTCCTTTGTAGGATTTGAGAATTCAGTGTAAAATCGTAAAGCTGATTCTGTTGGTGTGGTCTTGCCATTATAGACATCACGAAGGGATGCCTTTATTCCGTCATCATCTCTAAAAACAATTGGATTACCAGATTGTAGGATAAGAGTTGATAGAATCTCTTTGGCATTTTCAACATTTACAAACTCTCCAAAAGAAACTGCACTTATAAGAATATTTTTATTCTCATCCTTCTCTGTCAATTTCTTTGCTAAAATAAAAAAATCATCCCATAAACGAGGGGGATTAGCTATATTTGCAGTAGCAAACAAACTTCGATTCCAATACATAACCAGGGGATCAACAATAAAAGGCAATGCTAAAATTCCATCATCATGTAAATAAAGTTCACCTTCCTCTATAAAATAATCCTTAAAATCTCTAATTGAAAAGTTTTCATAAGGAATAGAAATAATTTTATTTTGTTTTTTCAAAATTTCTGATTGAGGTAAAAGAAAAATATCAGGACCTGAATCAGACGCAATGGCTTCAATTAGAATTAAGTCAAAATCTTGTTCGTCTTTTTTTTCGTATTTTACATTTTTAAAACTTTCGTCATCTTCAGTTAAATTCTTAATTACACCAGTCATAATCTTCTTCTCAATTGTTCCCCAAACGATAACATCACCGATAATTATACCAGAATTATTTTTTCCAGAAGTAGCAAACATAACAACTCCAATTATAATAAAAAAGGCAAATATAGTTGTAAAAATAATTTGAAATTTAGTCATAATCTTTTTTTCTAAAAATTATTCCATAATGATGATCACCAGCATAAATATCTTTTTCATATTCAAAACCATTTTCAATAAAAAGTTCCTTAGCTTTTTCAGGAGTCACAACTTCTTCTAACAAAGGACCTAAATCACTAAAAGAACCAGCCCATTCAACAAACAAAACTCTTCTATTTGGTTTCAAAATACGATTTGCTTCACGAATAAGATTCCCTTTTTCAGTTGCTTGAAATAAAACATTTGAAATTATTACAGCATCCATTGTTGAATCACCTAGTTTTGTTCCTCCTTCTTTTTCAATATCACCCCAAATCACCTTAATATTAAATAAATGCTCATTCACAGCTAAATCACGAATTTTACTTAAAAGTTCTTTCTGAACTTCAATTGCATTAATTTTTCCTTCCTCTCCGACTTTTCTACCAGCAGCAATGGTGTATGCTCCAGAACCAGCGCCTAAATCAGCAACTTTCATCCCTTTATTTAAATCGAATTGATCAATATTATTTTGAGGAGATGTAAAAGCCATATAAACATTATACTACATTATAAACAAACAAGTGAAGCAACATTATCCCCAGTTCTTAATTTCATAAGTTTTACTCCTTGTGTTTGTCGTCCTAAAATAGGAACTTCTGACAAGCCAATCCTTATTACCTGTCCTTTCTTTGAAATTGCTACTATTTCTTCTAAATCATTTGACACTACCTTTGAAGACATTAGTTTTCCAACTTTGATATTTAATTTAATTGTTTTAACCCCAGAGCCACCTCTTTTTTGTATTTTATATTCTTTTAAATTTGTCCTCTTACCAAAACCATTACTACTTACAACTAATAATTCTGGATTTTTCTTTTCTTTCTCTATAATATTTACTCCGATTACTTTATCGTCTTTTTTACTAAGTTTTATCCCACGAACTCCACCAGCTGTACGACCCATCACTCGAACATCTTTTTCATCAAATCTTATTGATTGTCCCTCTGTTGTAGTTAAAATTACAGTATCTCCTTTTTCAACAAAAGAAGCTGAAATTAATTCATCCTCTTTTCCAAGTTTAATTGCAATCAAACCACTTCTCCTTACACTATAAAAACTTTCCGCATCAACTTTTTTAGAAACACCATCTTTCGTTACCATTATTAATGATAATTCATCTTCTTTTATATTTTTAGGCATTGCTAAAATAGAAGTAATCTTCTCGCCATCTTCTAGGGGCAAAAAGTTCATAATTGATTTTCCTTTTGTTGCTCTTTTCCCTTCTGGAATTTCGTACATTTTTATTTGATAGACCTTTCCTTTATCACTAAAAAACAGTAAATCACTATGTGTACTTGTCCTTAAAAATCTTATCACAAAATCTTCTTCTTTTGTATTAAGGTCAACAACCCCCACTCCCCCCCTTCTCTGTTTTTTAAATTCATCAGGGTTAATTCTTTTTACATAACCTCCAACAGTCATAACCAAAACATTTTCTTCTTCATCAATTAAATCTTCCAGCGAAATTGACTTTGCTCCATGCTTAACAACCTTTGTCCTTCGTTCATCACCATATTTTTCAGCAATTTCCCTTAATTCTTTCTTAATTACTTTGAAAATTTTTATTGGACTTTTTAATAAATCCTTCAATTCTTTAATTAATATCTGAATTGCTTTAAGCTCATCTTCAACTTTCTTCCTTTCTAAACCAGCTAATTTTTGGAGTTTCATCTCTAAAATAGCATTAGCTTGTTTCTCGGATAATTTGAATTTCTTCATCAAACCAACCCGAGCATCAGACACTGTTTTTGAAGCCCTTATCAACTTAATAACAGCATCGATATGATCAAGAGCAATCTTAAGCCCTAATAAAATATGTTCTCTATCTTCTGCCTTTCTTAATTCAAATTTTGTTCGTCTTGTCACTATTACTTGACGATGAGAAATAAATTCCTCTAAAATTGATTTTAGAGAAAGTGTTTGAGGGATCCCGTTAACTAAAACAACTGTATTAAAATGAAAAGTTTCTTCCAATTGAGTTTTTTTATATAAATTATTTAAAACATTTTGTGGGTTTGAATTACTTTTCAAATCAATAACAACTCTAATATCTTTTGTAGATTCATCACGAAGTGCTTTAATCCCTTCAATTTTTTTATCTCGATGAAGTTCCGCAATTTTCAAAATCAATTCTGCTTTATTTACCCTAAAAGGAAGTGAGGAAATAATAATTTGAAAAGCACCTGTTTTATTTTCTATTATTTCTGCTTCTCCACGACAAACCACCCCACCGCGACCAGTAGAATAAGCATGTCGAATATCTTCTTGATTAAAAATAATTCCACCTAAAGGAAAGTCAGGTCCTTTTATAAATTGTAAAAGATTATCTGTCGTTGCTTTCTTATTTTCAATTAAATAGATTATTGCATCAATTACTTCTCGTAAATTATGCGGTGGTATGTTTGTCGCCATCCCCACAGCAATACCAAGTATTCCATTTAATAATAAATTAGGAACAACAGTTGGTAAAACAAGTGGTTCTTTTCTAGTTCCATCGTAATTAGGAACAAAATCGACTGTATCTTTTTCTAAATCGTTAAGGATTTCATTTGAAATCTTTGCCATCTTTGCCTCGGTATATCTGTGAGCAGCAGCCGGATCTCCATCAATTGAACCAAAGTTTCCTTGTCCAATCACTAATGGATACCTCATTACAAAATCCTGTGTCATCTTTACCATCGTCTCATAAATCGCCATATCTCCATGAGGATGATACTTTCCAAGAACATCTCCAACAACAGTTGCAGATTTTTTAAACTTAGCAGAATAAGTCAAACCAATATCATTCATTGCATATAGAATTCGTCTATGTACTGGTTTTAAGCCGTCACGAACATCAGGTAAAGCTCTTGATGTAATAACCGACATAGCGTAGTCCAGATAACTTTTTCTCATTTCATCACTAATACCAGTAAGAACAATTCCTTTTTGATTATCTTGGTTGTTTTCTCCGTCTTCTTTTACTTCTTTTTTTGTCATATTTCTTTACATTATAGCACAAATTAGAGCTAATTACATCATATATTATTGTATATTATCCAAGTTTTCTTTGATATTTTTAACTTTTTCAGCAGAATCATTATATATATTTACCACTTCATCTTTTATATCTGAAATCGGTGGTAGTTGAATTCCATCTTTAGACAAAGAATAACTTTTCATTTGCAAAATCCAAATCGCAATTACCAATGACATTAAAATAACAAGACAGATAATCAAAATCTTCTTTTTTTGCTGGACCGATTTATTCTGTAAATTTTGAATAAAATTCTTTTTTTCCACTTTTCACTTTATGAGCTTTTAACTTGCTGCTTGTTTTTCCAAAACAATTACCTCCCCTTCCTTGTCAGTTAAATCATTTTTTTTCAAAGTCAGTTTTTTAACTGCTTTCATATTTTCATTACCACTCTCCTTCAAAAATTTTTTAATAGCATCTTTTTTTTCACCCGACTGTAAGTTTAGGGCACCTATTTCTTCATAACACATTGGAATAATAATTTTTGCACCTAATTTTATGGCTAATTTATATGCTTGTGTTGCATCTAAAACATCCTTACCTCCAATAGGTACAAATAAAATATCTATACCGTTTAAAGCTTCTCTTAATTCACCATCTATTCCGTTTGAACCCAAAGCACCCAGAAACCCAATATTTATATTGTCCAATAAAACAGAATAAATTGTATTCATCCTTTCTTTATTATCGTATTTAGTTATGGACTGATACCCTTTAATAAAAACACCTTCTCTTTCATATTCGCCACCCCCTTCTACAATAAAAGTTTTTTTATTTTTTGAGAGAGTTTGTTCTATGCCGTTAAAATCAGGGTGGTTCATACTAACGCAAACAACATCAGCACCAAACCGTGTTGGTTTAAATTTTGATTTTTTTGAAATCGGATTAAATGCTAAAACAAAATCACCTGACTGAATCTTAAAAGATTCCATTCCATTGTAATTTATTATCATTGCTCTGTATTATATCATATTTTTATAAATATTTACAAAATTGTTTTTTTAGGTATACTATATACTTATAAACACCGATTATGTAAGTTTACAGATTGTATTATTAATTATTAATCCAAAATAGAAGTTAATCCTTTTTATAAAAATTATAGATTTTCTGTAATTTAATAGAGAGATTTTCTATTTTTTTATTTTATGATTCAAACTAAAGTCGCATCATTAACGACCCCCCCAGAAGACGGGGAAGAAATAGAAACTAGTGAGGAAACTAATAAAACAGATAAAAAAAATAAAGGGAGTGAAGAAGTAGAAATTGAAAAACAGGGTCTAAAAGACGAATCAATAATGTCTAGTTTTTTAGGCAAGATTAAAACTCCCCATTCAAAAAATGATCTTGTAGAAGGGAAAATAATTGCCCTTGAGAAAAATGCTGTCTATATAAATCTGTCTCCTTTTGGAGTAGGTATTATTTTTGGGAAAGAATATATTACTGTCCGTGATGTATTAAAAAATATAAATATTGGGGATAGTATTGTCGCAAAAATAATAAATGAAGAAAATGAAGATGGTTATATTGAACTATCTCTAAAAGAAGCTCGTCAAGCAATTATTTGGGGAGAAGCTGAACAAATGATGGATAATAAAGTTGTTATGGACTTACCCATCAAAGAAGCAAACAAAGGAGGTCTAATAATTGAATGGCAAGGTATTCAAGGATTCTTACCTGCTTCTCAACTTAAAACAGAACATTACCCTCGTGTTACTGATGGTAATAAAGATAAAATCTTAGAAGAACTAAAGAAAATGGTTGGTCAAAACTTACCAGTCGCTATTATTGGTGTTTTACCAAAAGAAAATAAACTTATCTTTTCCGAAAAAGATCCTGGGCAAAAAGAAAAAGGTCAAATTGTTGAAAAATATACCGTTGGAGATGTCATCGAGGGAGAAGTAACAAGCGCTGTAGATTTCGGAATTTTTGTAAAGATTGAAGATGATTTAGAAGGATTAATTCATATTTCTGAAATAAGTTGGTCTTTAGTAAAAGACCCAAAAACACTTTTTAAACAGGGAGATAAAATAAAAGTTAAAATAATTGAAATTGAAAATGGGAAAATTTCTCTTTCTATTAAGGCCTTAACTGAAAATCCTTGGAAAAAAGCATCCGAAAAATACAAAAAAAGTAATGAAGTTAGTGGGGTAATAATCAAGTTTAATAAACACGGTGCCTTGGCAAGTATTGAAGAAGGTGTCGCTGGGTTAGTGCATGTTTCAGAATTTGAAAGTGAAGAAAAATTAAAAGAAACCTTAGAAATAGGAAAAAGTTATCTCTTTAAGATCAACATCTTTGATCCAGATTCACAAAAAATGACATTATCTTTTGTTAAATAAAAAACAAGGATTAAATTTTCTTTTTAATTAAACAAATTCATTGCTTTCTGCCGACCGTCCAAAATTATCGTTTCTAAGGCCTGGGCAATTTTAGGTTTTAACTTTTTCAGAATTTCTAAATCCTTCTTACCAAAATCTGCCATCAAATAATCAAGGATTTTTTGCTCTTCTCTTGGCTTTTTTAGTTTACCTTTTGGTGTCGTTTGTGTTACCCCAACCCTCACTCGAACAAACTCTTTTGTTTTGATACTTTTTACAATAGATTCTAAACCCTTATGCCCTCCTGTCCCTTTATTAAAAGAAATCTTTAATACTCCTGTTGGTAAATCCAAATCATCATAAATCACTATTAATCTTTCAGCTTTTTTCTTATTAGTAATGAACGATTTTACACTTAATCCTGACTTATTCATAAATGTCTCCGGTTCCAAAAGTATTGTTTTTATTTCTCCAATTTTTCCATCTGAAACAAGTCCTTGTTTTTTTTTATTCCCTTCCCACTCTGAAAAATCGTATTTTTTACGAAAAAATTCCAAAACAATCCGTCCTAAATTATGACGACTCTTTTTATATTCCTCCCCTGGATTTCCTAAACCTACAATTAAATAAGACATACCCGATATTATAAAGTATAAAGTTAAAAATTAAAAGTTGGTAAAGCAAAAAACCATTTTTCTTTTTCTGTGTTCTAATTTTTGCTTTTCATATTCATTTGTAATAAAATGATTATAAGATGAGTGAAAATAAAGAAAATTTTATTATAGAAACTCTTAAATTCTC
>Ga0075122_10002401_pt1 | contig 12385 bp, 12 predicted proteins | sample AntAceMetag02UKB_FD_69790 | JGI IMG/M metagenome (GOLD analysis project Ga0075122, IMG submission 69790) | Saline lake microbial communities from Ace Lake, Antarctica - Antarctic Ace Lake Metagenome 02UKB | ecosystem: Environmental > Aquatic > Non-marine Saline and Alkaline > Saline | place... | reverse complement strand
TAATCTTTTCCGGAACAATATTCGTCTAAGAGTTTAGTATTCCCCATTTCAATAATTCCGTCATTGAGAAAATCTAACTTAATTTGATTCTCACAAAACTTCGGGGCAGAAGAATTTAAAATAAAATCTAAGCTAGCGACATTACTTATCAAACCTTCTAATCTGAAGCCGATTAATTTTTCTTGCCCAGCATTTAATGAAAAAGTCATTTCTTCTGAAGAAGAAACAGTTTCATAATTTGTTTGACAATCTCTCACAGAGCAATAATTATCTTTATTATTTAAATTTAATAATTCTCCTAGGGAGATTTGATTTCCAAAGTTATCCGCAAATAATTCTTCTGCAGAATTTCCCGATACAGTTAGATTAACCCATCCCCTTATGTTTTCTCCTTGAGCATAAACAGTAGAATTTAAACTGTGTGAAGAATTCCCGACGGCGACACTCGCAGATACCAATGTGAACAAGAACACAATTATCAATAGGATTATTGGCAATGCTACCTCTTTTTTCATCTTTTATTAAGGGAATTTTTACTTATAAAATTATTGCTTTTTGAAGAAATATCAATCGGTCTCGACTCTCGGAGCCAGAATGAAATTGATTTCTAAACTTTCTGTTTTGAATTCAACTTTCAAAGGATGTTCTTCTGCGAATCTCAAAATTGTTTTTTCGCAAAGTTTTGCACCTTTCATGAACTTTTGTAAATACTCTAGGCTGTATCTTGATTTGCAATCTTCGGCTTTGATGTTTGCCTCGTCGTTTGAGAATTCCGATCTTGCAGAGTTTAGTTCTTTTGATTCGAGGATGAAATTTCCCCCGTCTATTATGAAACTGCAAGCATCTGAGATAACTGCACAATCTTCGATTGAACTTATTAAATCGACTGAGGGGATTTCAACAACTGCAGTATATTCTAATGTTGGCGGAGTTTTTTCTTCTACATCAATATCTAACAAAGCCAAAGAAAATTTTCTTTTTATTTTATCTTGTATGTTTATTAATAATGCGTTGTCGTTTTTTTCAATTGTTAATTCGCTTTTTGTTCCGCAACGTTTTAGGATTCTTTTTAGGTTATCTAGGTTTACACCGATGTCTTCTTCTTTTTCTTCCAGCCCGAATTCTACAAAACTTGATTTAGGTATCTTGAAATTGACCATGGCTACATTCGCAGGATCCATCGCAGTTATTGATAATCCTGCGTCTGAAAGTTTTATTCTTACTTCAGTTACTAATTCAGAAATAAGGTCGATTGCTTTAGAAAGTTCACCTGGATTTGAAAGCTTGAGTTTCATATAAATAGGTAAATAGCTCTGGTTTTAAATATTTGGGTGATAAAATAGATGAATATCTTTGTTGGATCTCTGTGGTAGAAAAGTAGAATTAAAGAGACCTAATCATGCATATCCCTAACTTCTTCAGTAACTTCACGCACTATGGAATTTAGATGCCTCAGATTATTTCTTTTATACACTCCTAAAACTCCTGAATGATGAAGCCGTGTACCAAACCTTACTCCTTTGTCTCCCCCATAATCAAAAGTTTCATTTTTTAAATCTATTTGCAATCCTTCTACTTTCCTTGGGGCAACTGCTTCGAAATAACAACTACCTGGAGAGCAATATTTAAGCACCACTAAATCCCTAAGTTTTGTTGTCATGTTATTTTAGGGAATTATATCTTTATAAAAATTATTGTGGTGGAGTGGGTGATTTGGTTGGCTTTCACCACAATAAACCTATTAAACTTAGATTTCTTTGAAAGGGCATGGAAGGCAATAATCCAGAAGATCCTAATAATGAAGAATATGAGTTTACTCCGCGAGTTATTTCTGTAAATGAAAAGAGAATTCGGAACTTAACGCAGTTGTATTATTCTCGGCCGGAGATACAGAAAGCTATTTTTGAGTTTTCGAAGAATCGGGAAATAAGCCCGAGGTATTTTGAAGGTTTCGGGAAAAGGCCAGATAGTTTTAGTTTTCAAGGGGATATTTTTGAACTTGTGAAGAAAGGAGCGACGAGTTTTCATTGTTCTGAGGAATTGTGGAAAAATCCTTTGGATATTAAAACGGGGCAGACAGAAGCAGAGGCGAATGAATTGAGGGTTGGTTGGGACATGTTAATTGATATAGATTGCAAATGGTTTGATTATGCTAAATTGGCTGCTAGAGCGATTGTGAACATTCTTCATAAATATGGTGTCAAAAACATTGGCGTTAAATTTTCGGGTAGTAAGGGTTTTCATATTTTGGTCCCTTGGAAAGCGTTTCCAAAATTTCTTGGAGAGAGAAAAACGGAGGATCTTTTTCCTGAATTGCCTAGACAAATTGTCTCTTTTTTGAGATCAGAATCTGAAAAAGAAATTCAAAATCTTCTTCCTGAAGATTTTTACAAACAATTCAAAGACGTTGATATAAAAAAAGGAATCAAATGTAACAACTGTGGAGAAATCGCGGACGAATACAGAAAAGTTGAATTGTCTTGTCATATGTGTAATATCGGAGAGCAAAGAAAAATCTCTGTTGTGAAAGATGAGAATACAAAAAAAGAATTTAAATGTGCGTCGTGCCATAGAAACTTGGAAGTTATTTCAGACAAGGAATTTTATGAATGTAAAAAATGCGGTATCACTTCTGAAAATTCTCCGGAGAATTTTTCTAAATCTGTTGAGATTGATCTTTTTGAGCTGATGGGTTTAGATTTGGTTTTGGTTGCTCCTAGACATTTATTTAGAATGCCTTATAGTTTACATGAAAAAACTTCTTTGTCTAGCGTTGTTATTTCTGAAGATGAAATTGATGGTTTTGAATTGAAGGATGGTCTGGCGATGAATGTTTCTCCTAAGAATTTTATGCCTGACTCTGAAGAAGACGAGGCAAAAGAACTTGTTCTTCAAGCATTGGACTGGAGCAAAGAAAATCCTGTTACCGAGAGCGATCAGAAAATCACGGGGAAATATGCCGACTTTAAACCTGTGAAACTTGATGAGATTAATCCTGAGAATTTTCCGCCGGCAATTAAAAAAATTCTCGAAGGAGTTAGAGACGGAAGGAAAAGGGGTTTGTTTGTTTTGTTGGCTTTCTTTAGAGGAATAGGAATGGACAAAGAGGTTATGGAAAAAACTATTTATGAATGGAATGGAAAAAATGAAATTCCGTTGCAGAAAGGTTATATCGTCGCCCAACTTTCTTGGGCGTATAGAAACAAGCCAGTCTTGCCTCCGAATTACGACAAGGATTATTACAAGGGAATCGGTGTTCCTCCAACAGACGAAGAATTGAGATTCAAAAATCCGGTGAGTTTTATGGTTGGGAAAAGCTTGAGAGGGAAGAAGAAAAACGGGAATTGGAAGAAATGAGGCGAGAAATTGGATCCAGCCAGCAGATGGCCATGAAAGAACATTTTTGCGATAGATGTTTGAGATATATACATCCCGGAGAGATATATGAAAGAGCCGTTTATTTGAATGAACCAAGAATTGTTGCAGACAAAGAAAGATTTGCTATTAAATTAGATGATAGACATAGAATCTATGTTGAAAAGATACATGTTGAACCAAAATGTATTCCTCCATGGGAAGATGAAGATTCAGAAGAATATCAAATAGAAAAAGAAATGCGAGAAGAGGCAGAAAGAGCGGCACAAGAACAAAAAGATGGCGATAGCGTTGCAGCGTGAGTTTGGTTTGGGAAAGGTCTCGGAAAAAAATTAAGAAGGGCTTGAAGAGGTGAAAGAGTGAGATTTCCTTCAAAGTCGATCAAAAGTTTTATAAACTCTAAAGAATAATATTATTTATGAAAGGGATAAAGGTGGTTGAACTATTTGCTGGCGTAGGGGGTTTTAGAATTGGGTTAGAAAAGTCTTCTAAAAAATACACGATTGTTTGGAGCAACCAGTGGGAACCTGGAACAAAGAGCCAAGAAGCTTCAGATATTTATATAAAAAGATTTGGTGGAAAAGGACATTCTAATGAAGATATAGGCACAGTCAAAGTTAAAGATATTCCAGACCATGATTTACTGGTGGGGGGGTTTCCTTGCCAAGATTATTCTGTCGCAACAACACTAAAAAGATCGGGGGGGCTTGAAGGAAAGAAAGGGGTTCTTTGGTGGGAAATTCATAGAATACTAAAACCTAAAAAGAAAAGGCCGGAATATCTACTTTTAGAAAATGTTGATCGGTTATTAAAATCCCCTGCAAAGCAGAAGGGAAGGGATTTTGCAATAATTTTATCTTCGTTAAATAGTTTAGGTTATGCTGTGGAGTGGAGAGTAATAAATGCGGCAGATTATGGGATGCCCCAAAAAAGAAGAAGAATATTTATTTTAGCTTATCAGAAAAAAACAAAAATCTATAATGAAATCAAAAATCTTATATCTTGGGTTGCGGAAAATGGGATTCTTGCAAAGGCATTCAAGGTAAAAAAAGAAGATTTCAAAATTAAAGAATTTAAATTAAGTAAAGACTTATTAGAAATTTCAGATAACTTCGGAAAGGGGTTAAATATTAATCCATTTGAAAATGGGGGTGTTATGATTAATGGGAAAATTACTACAATAAAAGTCTCCGCCGACTATTCTGGTAAATGTATAACCCTGGGGGAGATAATTATTAACGAAAAAGAAGTACCGGATGAATTTTTTATAGATGTTAGTTCCCTTAAAAGGTGGAGATATGAAAAAGGCGCAAAGAAAAAAGAAAGAGTGCACAAAGAGACAGGAGTAAAGTATATTTTTGCAGAAGGAAAAATGTCCTTTCCAGATTCATTAGATAAACCTTCCAGAACAATAATTACCGGAGAGGGAGGGGCTTCTGCTTCAAGATTCAAACATGTGATTAAAACAAAAAGCGGAAAATTTAGAAGGCTTACACCATTAGAGCTAGAAAGACTAAATATGTTTCCAGATAATCACACCGAAGGATGTTCAGATATAAAAAGGGCTTTTCTTATGGGAAATGCTCTGGTGGTGGGCGCCATAGAACGGATTGGCAAGGAATTATCAAAAAGGGATTAAATTAATTTTTTTCAATTTGGCTTTGTAGATATTGTGAGTTTAACCAAAAAGATTTTTTTGTATATGAATTGCCATCAGGAGCCCTGCAAGTGTCTTCTTTGTTCCTTGCATGGGGTCTTACATGCGAGACTTCATTTTCTGATTTTTTAGGAAAAGAGTCGAACACATTTTGACTGATTATGTTTTGGGTTTTACACCAAACTTTTTTTGCTTCTTCCATATCTTTTGCAGGCATATTCCAAAAAAATACTTTTTTGAGGAGAATCTTATTTTCATCTTTATCCATTTGATAAACTATAAAAAAGAATTTACTTTCTAATTGTCCACAAAAATCACTTTCAGTCCAATTCTGGGTTAGAATTTCATTATATTTAAAGTAGGGAAAGGACATATCTTCCTTTGGAACCCCATTGTGTTTTAGCCGAATAATCTTCATTTTAACATTCGCCTTCTCAAATTCTTCAATTTTTTTTGCTGTAATTTTCATCATTCGTCTGGCCAAGACCTCATAATAATTTTTTGCAGATTCATTTAAATTAATCTTTAATTTTTCTTCTATTTTATCAACGTTCAAGCCCAAAAATTCTCTAAATTTGTCGTAAACAATTTCTTCAAAATTCTTACTTTTTAACTCATCAGATTTTTTAATCAAACTTTCAGAATCTTGAAGTCTATGGATTATTGATTTCATAAATTTAGTTTTAAAGCTAAATGCCCTTTGTTTCGCAGATATCTGGCTACAGGAATAGCCTCTTGGTTTTTCATGATGGCCCTTCCTGCAAGCACCCAGGTAAAATGTATCGCCTTCAGATAATTCATGAGCCTTTCCATTTCTTATTTTGGCAACTATTTTTTCCCAATCTTGTCTTATAATTTCTCGATCATTATTTTCAAGCTTCCAAAGATTTACATATTTTACAAGATAGTCTAAAAAGAATTTATCCTTTTCATAGAGATACATCACAAAAAGAATGAATTCATTTTTATTTAAAAAATGAGATTTCTCCCAAGTTTCTTTAACTATTTCGTTGTAGTTGATTATGTTCAATACCAATCTCTCTTTTGGAGAATATCTTCCACCCTGAAGCTTTTTAATCGGAGTGCTTTTTAGTTCAAGGCTAGCTTCTTTGAAATCTGGTTCACTTTTAGAATTATTTTCAATTCCAAAATAATATTTTTCAAGATGTTGCCCAAATTTTCCTTTAACTTCAGTGGCAGGGGCATCTTTTATAATCATTGGAGAAGGAGCCATCTCTCTTAAGGTTTTATTTATTAACCGTTTAGCATAATCATAAATAGAGCTGGCATCATTTTTATCATAATCATATTTATCCTGGTTATACATAAGAGTTATTAGGAAAAGAAGGTTATAAATTTTTACTTATCTTCCACCCAACTCCACCACCCCTTCCTTTCCTCAGTCTCACTACCAGAATCCCTCACCATGTCTCCCATCCCTTCTTCTTGAACAGCTTCCCCAACAATCACATGATCTAAAACCTTAATGTCTATCTCTTTTCCTAGATTGATTATCTTTTCAGTTATCTCTAAATCTTCGTCGCTTGGGTTTGGGTTTCCACTTGGATGATTGTGAACAAGAATTATCTTTTTTGCTGAGTTTTTTATTGCGGGTCTAAAGATTTCTCTTGGATGAACAATTGCAGAATCTAAAACTCCTTTTGTAATCAATTCTTCTTTTACAATTATATTTTGATTGTTTAATAGTAAAACGTAAAAGCATTCTTGCATTTCATCTCTAAGTTTATCTTTAAAATAATTGTAAACATCTTCTGCATTTGTAATTTTAGTTATTGGATTTTTTGATTGGGCGTGTCTTTTTCCCAACTCTGCCATTGCTAAAAGTTGCATCGATTTACTTGGTCCAATTCCTTTTATCTGCTGAAGTTCTTTTAAACTGCATTCAAACAATTTATCTAACCCATATTCTGCGATTAACCTATTAGACATGTCTACAACATTTTCCCCTGGAACTTTATTTCCATTTTCATCATTTGTAATTCCCACTCCGGTTCTAAGAATTATTGCGAAAAGTTCGGCATCACTCAATGCTTCTGGACCTAGTTTCAAAAATCTTTCTCTTGGCTTGCTTGAATCTGGCATGTCTGCGATACGCATGAAATAGATTAGGTAATAAGGATTATAAAATTAACTCAAATTTTTTATTTTCCCTCTAATATCCCTCTCCAGTTCCCCATCATACCTCAAATAACTATTCCCGATATTCCAAACCCGAACATCTTTTTGAATTGCCTTAGGAAACTTCTCGAATAACTGCAGTTTGTGAGACTTGTCGCAATTAACCCCTTCATCTTCCCCCTTATTATTCACAAAACCCCAAAATTTAAAAACAACATTTAACTATCTTTTTTAGATAAAATGAAAAAGAGGAAACTTGTTGTAGGTGTTTTAATTCTGTTTATGTTATTAGCGATTCCATTTTTACTTGCGGTTAATGATACTGAAAACGATTCGGAAGTAATTAATACTGGAAATTCTGATAGCGATGTTTCCCTTGACAATTCTGTTAATGAGAACAGCCAAGTTGATGATGCTTACGATTGCCTAACAGAAAAAGTAAATGATGCTGGTTGCGATAGCTTAAGTGTTGAACAAAAGATTTTTGCTCTTTGGGCTGATGGGCATTGTAAAAGTTCATTATTATCTGCTAGGCAAAACAGCGAATGTTGGTCCGTTACAGGAAGTTCTGGGAACTGCGACGTGAAAACAACAGCACAAGCAATCTTGGCTTTGAAACACGCTGGAACAGATACCGAGAATTCTGAAGCTTGGTTGTTGGATAACAAGCAGACTCCAAATGACATGTTCTGGTATTTGCAGATTGAAAATAATGGTGCGACAACTTGTGAAGTTACATACGGCGGAAGTCCATACAACTTTAATATTGGAGAAGACAAGAAAATAAGCTCCTCTGCTGGAAGCTGTTTAAGTTTAAGTTCAGATAGATATTGGTTTAGTATATCAAATAATTGTTACGATAATGAATTTGAAGTCTCATGTGACAAAGGTTTCTCTACTACTTTATTGTTCAAAAAGCAAGGCTCTTCGACAATCCATGTTTCAGATCAAATACAAAGCTCGTCTGCCGAGGGAACAACCTCAGAAACTGTTAACTCATATTGTTTTTCATCAAGTTCATCTGGTTGCGATTACGAAGGAAGTCTGTGGGCTGCTATGGCTTTGAGTTCAACAAACAACGAGGAAGAAGTGGAAAACTTTTACCCGTATTTAATTGCGTTGGAAGAATCTAATCCACAGTATCTTCCGGAATCTTTTTTATATTTCTTGACTAACTACGATGATTTCAGAAACACTTTATTGTTGAAACAAATTTCAGATGAATATTGGGATGTTTCTGGAAATAAGTTCTACGATACTTCGCTTGCTTTGTATCCTTTTGTGTATGAATCTCCTCAAGAAAAATCAAACGCTAAAAGTTGGCTGTTGGATATACAGGGTGATGACGGTTGCTGGAATAATGGGAATATAAGAGATACTGCTTTTGTTTTAGCTTCGACTTGGCCGCAAGATTCAGCCGCAAGAGATGACTCTATAGATTGCGAGGAACAAGGAAATCATTGTTTGTCTAGTATAGCTTGTTCGGAAGCTGGAGGAAGCACTATTTCTGGACAGGATTGTGCTGGAAGTTATGTTTGTTGTAGTGAATCTCAGCAAATTGCAACTTGCTCTGCACAAATCGGGCTTGTGTGTAATTCTGATGAAGTTTGCACAGGCGGAAGAGTTGAAGCAGCTTCAGATACTTCTTATGGACAAACTTGTTGTGTCGGCGGAGGAACATGTGAAACGGGAACGATAGTTGATGAAACAGAATGTGAGATAGGGGGTGGGATATGCACAAGTTTCGGATGTGCTAATGATGAAGAATCAATAAACTATGAATGTGAAACTCTGAGTCAAACATGTTGTGTTGAAAAAACAAGTGAGGGAAGTTTATGGTGGCTTTGGGTTCTATTAATAATTTTGATAATTCTTGTTGTATTGGGGATAATATTCAGAGATCGACTGAGACCCTATTGGTTTAAAGTAAAATCAAAGTTTAAGAAAGATGGGAAAAATCCAAGACAACAAGGAAGGCCAGGGCCGAGAGGACCAGGACCAAGCTCAGGAATACCTATGTCCGGCGGACCCAGAGGAATGTTGCCGAGACAACCCCCGAGAAGATCAATGCCCCCTAGACCACAACCTTCAAAAAAGCCATCCGAAATGGACGATATTCTGAAGAAATTAAAAGATATGGGAAAATAATTAATTTTATTAACCCCCTTTTCTTAATGCTTTCATGAAAAAGTTGATGTTGATATTCGTTATGTGTTTTTTGATAAGCTTTGCATGTGCTGTTGAGTTCACTATCGACAAGGGCGCAGAGTTTGATAAAGGTGAAACTTTAACGGCGAGTATATCCGGAAATTTTATCGATGCTATAACAAAAGACAAAATTCATTTCTACAGGGACCACGTTCCTATTTCTGTGGATTATGGTGTGGCTGTTATTGGTGGGGAATATTATATCTACGCTCTTCTCAACGGATTTGAGGCAAGAGAATACAAGATGGTTATAGAAGATGTTGAGTATTACAAAGCAGGAGGGATAATCACGAACGAAGATATTGAAAGGACTTTTACAGTAACCGGAAATTTTACTGATTTTTCTGTGGATCCCGGATTTGAGATTTCTTATGGAGAAGATTTCCAGATTAAAGTACAGAATTTACAAGACAGCCAGATAACTCTCGATATAAATAAAGAAACAATAACCACAAGTAGCGACGGTTTTTTATGGTTTGATTCTTCAACAAGTTCTACAAGTTCAGAGGGTTCAGTTATATTAAAAGCTGGCGAGATAAAATACTTGAAGTTTAAAGTTGACGAGCCGGATGAAACACATCTTGAGATTCTTAAATTAAGTTCTTCTGGGACAAGCGGAACGAGTTATGACATTCCGATCTATTTAATCGCTGAAGATGATGGTGGAGATTCGGGAAGAATGAGATTTGGTGATGAGGAAATAGAAGTTGCTATGGCTACGAATTACAGTAAAACATGGAGGATTAAACTATACAATACTGGAGATGCAGATTTGGAGAACATAACTTTTCTGGTTTCTCCCCAGCTAGAACCTTACATTGAAATAAGTCCTGAAAATATTTCTGAACTTGAGGAGAATGAAAGTGTTGATATCTTGCTGACCATAAGTTCAGACAGCGAGGAAGACGCTTATGAGGGGCAGGTGAAAGCCATAGCGCACCCCTTGGATTCGGAAGAAGAAAAATTTGCCTATTCAATTATTCGTTTAAGTTTCATCAAAGATTTTGTCTCGGTTAATAATGATACGGGTGACAATGGAGACGGAGATAATGTTTTCAAAACTTGCGAAGAACTTGGAGGGGGTATTTGTGAAACAGATGAAGTTTGTGATGATGACAACGAGGTGAATGCTCTTGATGGGATTTGTTGTGTGGGGGATTGTGAAGTTCCTAATTCAAGCAATGCTGGGAAGATTATTGGGTGGGTCTTAATTATCGTTATTGTTATTTTCGTCGCTTGGTTCTTTCTGAAGAAATATCGGGGAACGAAGAATTCTGTGAGTTTGTTTAAGGGCGGGAAGAAATAGGTCTTGCTTCTTGTAATTCATAACCTCTTTTGAGAGGTTCATCAAACATTCTCCAAACTTCAGTAGAGGTGCTACTTAAATCCCTTGGACTTGTTTCTATTCTTACACGATGCCCTAAAGATGCCTCGGGAACATAACCAATACACTTAAACTCTTTTTTGGTTCCCCCATCTAAAGCCACAATTAATTTTACGCTTGTTAACGCAGAAACTATTTGACCTTCTCTTCTTGTAACCTCTGTTCTTACTTCTGAAATGCCCTCAAGAGTTCCATAATCTGTCATGAAAGAACCACTATTTTATTGTTTAAAAGTATTGTTGTGATGGAAAAGATATATTAAATTATTTTTTCTTCTTCTCTTTTTTCTTAGTTGACTTTTTATCTTCTTTCTCTTTTGGAGCTTCCCCTTCTTTAGGAGGCAAAAGTTGTTGTAACTTCTGTTTCATTATTTGATTTTCATATTGAATAACTCTAGCTATTTCGTCGTAACCGTGAAGCCTTCTTGTTATTTCGTTCAAGACATCCCCCCAATCTTTATTAGTAATTGTTATGTGTTCGGGGGAAATAACTTCAATGTGTGCGGGCATGTATTTGAAAATCAAGAGACTTAGATAAGGCATGCTCTCAACTTCAACTTCTATCTCCGCGAAATTTGTATAGAATCCGGGTTTTTCCTTCAACTCACTTGCTTGATTAATCTTATCCGAAATAACTTCTACTCCTTTTTCTTCTTTTATCTTCTGAACCATATCTTTCAATGTTTCAACTAAATGTTCTGGGGGCTTACCCAAGACTTCGATTATCAATGCTGCTTGAACTTTTTGTTTTTTTTCTTCTGACATTTTTTGTTTGTTGTTTTTAAAATGGCTAGCTAGAAAATCTTTGATTTTCTTTGTCACTCATTTTGAAATTCGTTTTTTTGATATCTTTTTTTATTTTTCCCTAGCATGAATAAAACCACTAACAAAATTGAAAATCCTAACAAGGATATTATCGCGAAATTGTTTTTATTAAATGCTGTGGGGCTATTCTCAATCTCGGAATTTGGGAGGGTTTTTATATCTTTTGGGTTTAAAGAGATTGCTTGCGAAATTATTATTTCTGATTGGGTAGCTTGACCATTCACTTGGCTTTCTTGTTCATCTTCTTCTTGGTCTTCATCTCCATCTTCATCATTAACTTCTGGATCTTCCCTATCTTCTGGCTCGTCATTTTCTTCCTCATCCCCATCTTCAACGCAAGCGAGACCTTGATATTTTATAGTTTGAAGAGTTACTTCTCCTATCCCGTAAACGTCTATCAAATCGTCTAGCTCTGAAAACGGGCGGGTGTCGATTATTGCTTGGCCTTTCGCCGGCCCTATGCCTGTTAATTTATCTAGTTCATTTAAAGAAGCAGTGTTAATATCTACTTGGTCGTTTGAACAAGAAGCAGAGATGAAATTAACTAAAAGTAAAAAAGTTAAGACCAACACCACTCTTTTTAACATAAACAGATTAAGGTAGGGGGGATTTTAAGTTTTATTGTGGTGAAGTGAGATATATCCTCAAGGATATAAATTCTTTTAAAGTGTGAAATGATTTATATCTCATGTTAAAAGTTGTAAATAAACTTTTAGAGGAACAAAGGGGTTCTTCGGAGTTGCAGATTTATGAGGATTTTGCAAAGGAGCAAGTTGAAAGAATAAATGCGCAGAATGT
>Ga0075122_10002400_pt1 | contig 12387 bp, 4 predicted proteins | sample AntAceMetag02UKB_FD_69790 | JGI IMG/M metagenome (GOLD analysis project Ga0075122, IMG submission 69790) | Saline lake microbial communities from Ace Lake, Antarctica - Antarctic Ace Lake Metagenome 02UKB | ecosystem: Environmental > Aquatic > Non-marine Saline and Alkaline > Saline | place... | reverse complement strand
GTGCCATTGCCATATACCAGTGACCCCTGAGATACTGCCGCCGCCAGAGTGTCACCATGGGACAGGCTCAGAATATCATGGGCAGCAGGAGCAGCACCAGCAGCCAGTGTGTACGTGTTCGCAGCGCTCACTGCTACGACCTTGCCCACATCGCCAGCGCCGGGGTCAAGCCCAGCAAGGCTTGCCAAGTCCGCCCCGCCAATGGTTGTAAGCACCGTAGCCGCATCAGCATCGTCAAGTATGGTGCGTGCAAACGCAGTCAACACAGTCTCCGCAGCGGTGTCTACACCAGTAGCATAAATCATCCTGTCAGCGGCGGTGCCCAGTAGTGCTATAGAGGTAAGCCACGCATCGTAGGCTTGCACATTGGTGCCAATCACTAATCCCAACGTGGCCTGTGCTGTGGCCGCGTCAGCATCATCCACCAGTGAGCGCCCGAAGGCCGTGATAGCCGTCTCTGCTGCCACATCCACCCCTGTGGTGTAAACCATCCTGTCTGCCGCTGTACCCAACAGTCCTATACTGGTCAGGAATGCGTCAATAGGCTGGAATGCCGCTGCGTGGTTCCCGTCCAGCAAGTCAGCATTCAGGTTGGTGTTCAGTGTAGTCGAGGCGACAACGAGAGGTGCTGTGCCTGTGGCTATCGTGCTTACCAGGCTCTCGCCTGTTATCGTGCCACTCGCGCCGAAGTCGCCGTCCGCAAACGAAGAGGCATATTCTATCGTGCCTGCCCCAGCGTTCCCACCATCGGCCACCACATCGTCAAGGTGGGAGGAAACCAAATCGCCAGCGGCTACCTGTATGCCTATATTGTTCGTAAATCCCTCTATAAGCACGCGGTTGGCAGTGGTGTGTATCTCACCCCCGCCCGCGCTGTTGATATACATGCCGTAGAACGTGCCGTTCCCCGCAGTCTCACAGTGAACATGGTTGTTCTCAAGAGCCTTCTCTGTCCCAAGCCCCAATATGTAGAACAGTGCGCCAATGCCCGAATACGCCGCGTGGCTCATATTGACGTGGAACACGCAGTCCTTAACCATCGCCTCGGTAATATTGGCCGCGCCAGTTTCGCGCATCACCATAAGGCTATCGTTCGTGTCGGCAACCTCTATTTCCCAATGGCACTGGAAGAAGTCATACTTGCCCGTGCCAGTAACATCCACAAGGGCGTGTGTGCCAACCCCCGCAGCGGTGCCGCTAAAATCGTACTTGAGCTTACAGTTCTGGAGGAACAACTCTCCACCTGAGTGAGCTATCAGCGTCCCCACAATACCATTGGTGGCAGACGCTTGCTCAATGTAGCAATTGTATATGTCTACTTCCCCAGCCGTCATGGCCAGCACAATAGCACCATTGGCGGTCGGGGCAGAGGACAGTTTAATGTTTTCGATAGACGCATCACTCGCACCGGGAGGACAGGTGAGCGTAGTGCCCGCCACACTGGTAATCTCCGTGACCTCGTGCCCACCCCTGCCAACGAGGGACACGTACTCTTTCATCACCACGTTCTCAGTGTAGACGCCGGGGGAGATGACAACTGCGTACCGCTTATTGGTGGTGTTGTCGAGGATGGAATCAATTGCGCCCTGCACCGTGGTGAACTGTGCGCCAGCCTTTGCCACGGTAACAATCTGCTGGTGAAAGCCTACGCCACCTATGTCACTCAGAACCTCAGCACCCGTGCGGAAGTCTATGCGGTCCCCTGCGTCGAGGACGAGGAACTTGTCGGTGTCCACACCCGCGTTGACACAGGTGGTCAGCGCAACCGTGTTGGAAAATGTGACGGCGCCGGTTGTATCAAACGCAAAAGCACCCCCGTTGGAGTTGACGCCATCGAGTAGCAGTGTTTGGGTGTCGTGCAAGTGAGCCACCGCAGCAAACGCCGCCGCGTGTTGTCCATCCAGTAAGTCGGCGTTGAGGTTGGTTACCATCACATTGGAGGCAATGACCAATGGTGCCGCCGGGGCAGCCACGTCGCTCTGGAATGTCTCGGCCCGGATCTGCCATGCGCCCGCGTCCCACGCAGCAGTCAGCGGTCGCGTACCATCAATCAGAAGGGCCCAGGCATGGTCGGCAGAATCTGCCAGCCCTCCGATAGAGCCGTGGTCTATTTGCGCCTGAACAACGTCGAGGTCGATCTCATTGTTTGGGGCATCGAGCACCACAGACAGTCGAGCGGAGGCCGTGTTGATATTTCTGAACTGAAGGTCAACACCAACCTTGGCATTGTATGGCCCAACCCCGCCAACGCCAACATTGGAAGCCGTGTTGACCTCTCCGGCCCCGCCTCCACCACCACCAAACGATGCGCGCCTGAGTTCGTCCTCGAGCGCGTCTATCTGGCGTTGCAGAGAGTGGGCAGCCTTGTCGAGGCCCGACCAGTTCTCTATAACAACATTGCTGACTTTACGGATGGTCACTTCTTATGGCTCCTGCCATTGCCGTTACGAGCTGCCGCCACCAACCACTTCACATCTGTCTGCACCGCGATGGACACCTCTTTGGTCTTCCTCACGTCACGCGCCAACTCCTTGTGGTCATTGCAGTGCCCGTTCACACCAGAACACGCCTCTGCGCTGCCATTCTTCCCGCCGCGGACCTTGAATGCAAAGACGGTGACTACTATGCCACCCACCAGTCCGATTGAACCTTCGAGTACTCCACCTAAAATATTCGACAGTGCGTTCGGGTCCATCATAAACTACTCCTTGAGCAAGTCATTGTCAGATACAGAGTATGCCTTTATCTTGCCAAGTTTCTTCAGCAGGAATTGTTGCCGTGCCATCTCGCCTACAAAACTCACGTGCTTCGCCAGTATCTTCTCCTGTACCTCCGGAGACTTGTTTTTCCATGCGTCCTTTCCAGTGGCTCCCTGCTGTCTCTTGAGGGCACGCCGGAACTGTCGCGTCAGTAGCTCAGCCATGTACTTCTGCAGAGCCGCGCGCTCCTCACCAGAGATGTTGAACTCAATGCGGTCCTTCGCCTTCGAGGCACCAATCTTTGCCAGCTCTTTGACATCCGCAGGGTCTACGCCCAGCTTGCTGATTGCATCCTTCTTGCTGAACGTGAGCTTTCTCGGTGCACGCCTCGGAATCTGACCCGTTCTGCGCTCAGCCTCGTATGGGGTGAGCACCATTTCTATCATCGGGTCCACGTCGTACTTGGTTACGAACGCCGGGTTCAAGAACACATTGAACAGCGAGTTGCTGCCGCTCTTGAATATCTGCTTCTTGTCCAACCCCAGCGTGTTGTACGCCTCGGGGAGCATCTTCTCAACAAACGGGAGCTTATTTATTACGTTATTCAGGGCGCGTTTGAATGTGTTGGGGTCGTGCTTCTCCCGGGCGGTGTTATCCATAGCCTGGCGAACCTGATACACGAACGTCGGCACGAATGATGCCGGTGCCTGCTCAAACACCCGGGCAAGGGCGCGGGTGTACTGCTTCCCCTCGTCGCCTGGTACGCCACGACCGAACAGGGTCTGCAGCCCAGCCAGCGCAGGGGTCTCAGCAATGGACTGGGCGCCACCAGAGAACGCATCAACCGTGTTGTCGAATGCTGCCCCGTAGTCGCCACTCTCAAACGCACGCTCCTGTCGAGCCTGTGCAATATTCGCACCCAGCGACAGGGATATGGCAAGCGGCTGTGCCCAGTCGTAGGACACAAGCATGTCGTCTTTTCTCTTCTTCGCAGCCTCGGCATCGGTGAACCCAGAGAAAACCCATCGCTTGAGCCCGGACACGTTCACCCGATATGGGCCGCCACCCGTCTGCTCGCGCTCGAAGGCCGTGACGTTGTAGTTCTCTGCATCCCCAGTGATTATTCCCATGTTGTACATGGCGTAACCCATGCCAGTGAGGCCACCACCACCAACGACCGCCCTTGTGAGCGACCGGACGAACTCGCGCTGATTAAACTCGTGTCCTGCAACCGCACGGCCGAGGTGGTACATCGACTTCACCATGCCTGCCGGCGAGTACTCAAGCGCACGGGCCAGAAGGTTGGCCGGCGTCTTCGGATACTTCAGCACGAGGTCGCCAACACCGAAATCTTTCTTCGCATTCAGCAATTTCTTGAGTGCAACGGCTCCCTCGGAAAGAAAGTTGTCGTCTTGGAACGTGACATACTTGCCGTACTGGTGAGCCAATTCAATGGCCGCATCCGGGGCGTTCTTCATAAAGTCCTGAACGTATGCCTTGCGGTCTGCCTTCGGAACCTTGTTGTTGATCGCTGCCAGCTCGGCTATCTCCCCAACCAACTGGTTCTTTACCGTCTCGTACACGGCGCGGTCAGTGGCACCAAGCGACACACCAAGGGCCTTCTCGAGGAAGCCGAGTGTCTTCTCAGCATACTTGAACGGACCCTCTGCACCCTTGCCGCGGAACGCAGCTCCCTGTATCTGGAACTTGGTTGAAACGTCGCCAGTGGGGAGCCCTTTTATGGAGCGCCGGGCGCCCTTCATAAACCCCTTGTACATCTCCTCAAAGGCGTGCGTGCCACCCTTGCCGAGCGTCACTGAGCGTTCTCCGGTCACCCTGGAAACACCAATGTCTATGGCTGTCGCCGGAAGGTCTATAACTCGCTCTGCCGCCTGCATGAGTGAGTTGCCAATAACATTCCTGCCAAGCGTCTTTACGTTTAGGAGCTGTGCTATTGTCTGGAGCGCGCTGACCCTGCGCCAGAACTTCGGGGGTTTCAGCAACTCAAGCGTCTGTTGCACCTCAAGGATGGCCTCGGTACGCGCGTCGCCGGTCAGTTCCTCAATTGATGCAGTGCGCTCCTTCAGGTGCTCAAACATTTCCTGCGGCACGCTCTCGTCAGACTCAATGCGCTTCACCAGACGGTCAACAGCAGTTGCCTGCTCCCACAGGGCCTGCGTACGGGCACGCTCAGTCTTCAGAACCTTGCGAGCACGACGGTATATCTTCTGGAGGTGAGGCTGAACACGCTCATCCAGGTCACCCATCATGGACTTCGACCACTCGCCAAACTTCAGCCCGGTCTCGCCAAGTTTCGCAGCACCGATAATCGCCAGGTCTGCCATCTCGTCACCCGGGAGCCCTGCGCGGGTCTTCGCCTGCGTCAGAGACTTCTTGTACTTGTCCATGCGCTCGGCAGCCATGGTGTTGAGGCGGCCCTGCAGCATCTTATTGAGGCTCGGCTTCTTTGCCTTACCCTTCAGAGGAACAGGCTCACTGCCAACCGCGTCGTGAATCTTTGTCTGCATCAGCTTCAGCGACTCAACGTCCGAAGACGTGAGCTCTCCGCTGCTGACCACGCGCTCGAGGACACCGAGAACCTGTTTGGTTTCCTTGTCCAACGTGTCCCATGTCTGAGCAATCTTAGCGAGCCTCTGCAGCTCCTTTGCGTCCTTGGTCTGCAGCACGAGCTTGCGCTTGTCGGGGCGAGTCTTATTTATCTGATCGAGGCGTCTCTGCCCAGCGACAAGCACGCCGGCGGGGTCTTTGAGAAGGCGCCCAAACACTCTGGCGGCCTGAATCTCCTGGCCAGCCTTGGTGAGGGCAACCGACGTTTCGGTAGCAATTTCAATAGCCTTCGACATCGCCGCATCGGCGCGCGCAGGATTGCCTGTGCCAGCCTTATTTGACACGGACTGATAGTGGTCAATAAGTCGCATGGCCACAACGGTCTTCTCAGAGCCGCTGGACTCGTCGGACTTCACCCACTGCTCAGCACCTTCCCACCCGCGCTCCCTAATGACCGCGTCGGCGTTCTTAATGCTCTCAACATTTGACTTGGGGGTATACAGACGCGAAGTTCCGCCAGGGCGACCCTTTTTCTCGGCCGTCTTGGGGAAACTGCGTTCTTTCTGCTTTGGCTGCTGCTTGGGCTTGGCCCCTGCCTTGGGTGGCGGGGGCTTCTTGGGCGGTTCAGCCTTGGGCGTTACTGGCTCTGGGGTTGGGGCTGGCTTCGGCGCTTCTGGCGTTCCGCCAGGCGCTTGTCCATCATCTCCAGATACTCCTCGTGTGTCAGCTTGTCCCAGCCGGCCCGCTTGTTCGCCATCTCCGTGGACATAATCTGAGTTCTCCTTCCATCGGCCCGCACGTGTCTCGTCTTCAATATATCGACGATTCCCGCCTGCGTCAATGTCTCTATTTGATACATCCCTCAAATACTGCTGTTTTGCGTCCTCTGCGTCAGCGCCTGCACTACCAGATGTGGCCATTGGGTCGCGCCCGACCACATGATCTGCTGCCCCAACGTCCATTCCAACGCCTGTGGGCATGCCACCGTTCTTTGGGTGAGAAAGTTCGTGCAGGCCAAGTCCTCGGATATACCCATCGTACTCTGAGGACGCCCTCTCTGCTGCCGCACGTGATTCGTCGGCAACACTGGCAGCATCAGCACCATTGAGCTCGTCACCACCAGTGCGGTCAATCTTGGACTCCGGCGTGTCGAGCTCCTGCTTCAGGAAGTCGCCCCCTTTTCGCATGGCAATATTGGCAGCATCGTGCCCCTTCAGCGGGTTGCCATCGGCATCCAAGTACTCAGGGTGCTTGCTTGCCCATTCTTTGCTGTAGTACTCACCGTTGGCGTCTGGTAGCTTGCCCTCAAAAAAGTCGTTGAGGCCACCGAGGTTGCGGAAGTCCACCGAGACTATCGAAAAGGGCTTCTTCAGGCTTGCGAGTCTGTATATCGAATTGACATAGATAGGCCGCGTCGGCATATCCATGACCTCGTCGTGCGAAAGGTCGGCCAGCGCCTCGGTGTTTTTGCGAATCTTGTCGGAAACGCCGGGCTGCTGGGCTTCACGCACGAACGCAAGCGTCGGGTCAAGAATTTCCGCGGTGTTTTCTGGCTCGGTTGTGCCCTCAAACTTCTTCAGGACGCGCGCGCCTATCTTGTCGGCCGCATCTACCTCGGGGCTCTTTGAAGTGCTTTCTGTGAGATTCTTTGTGGCATTTTCCGTGACCTTTGCCAGTTCCTGCGGTGTCGCTGGGGCCTTGAACTCCGGTTCGGGCTTTGTGTCCCCCGGCTTGGCGATATCCAATGTTGGCTGCTTCGGCCCCGCCCCGGGCTTTGGCTGCTCAAACTGTGCTCCGGGTTGCATCTTCGGCAGGGCGTCCCCGGCGAGCTTGTCTGCGACTGGCTCGAACAGCTCGTCTCTGCGGGCACCAAACTCGTCAACCTTCGCATCGGAAACGACTGCAAACCCCTCTTTGCCCTTGCCCTTGATCCATCCCTTTATCTCGGCGCGCTGCGCGCCCTGCAGAACCTTGAATTTGGCACCAGACGCCACGTCGCGGATGGAAAACCCCTCTGCAATGGCGAGGTTCAGGAGCTCTTGCTTCATCCACTCCGCCGAGACAACATTTTCCCCGACAGCGCTCCCAACCCAAGCGTCATATGCGAGGTCGGCCAGCGGCTGTGCGAGAAGCTGCAGGGCGCCCGCGGGAGCATACACCTCTGGAATCACTGACACGAAGCCGGCGCCAGCACCACGGGCGGCCGCAAAGAGGGCGTCGCCTAGTGCCACCTTGCCCTCTGTCAGGTCGTCGATAGTGCGTGCGCCAGACAGGCCACCCGCAACAATGGTTCTGGTCAGTGCAGATGTGAGAAATTTCGACTTAGCAATCCACGGAACGGTTTGGAGTCCCTTGCCCACAAGCCCCGCCATCCCAATGGACTGCAAAACTGTGCCAGAAATCTGTCCACCGACAAACAACTCGGGGTTTTCCTTGCGTGCCTGATCCACCATACGGTCTACGGCGCGGACATTCGTTGCAACCGAACGGCCAGCCTTACCAACTGCCCCGGGAACCTTGCCAACGGTTCCTTCGGCAAGGGATGCGATGCCCTTTCGGAGCAGACGGCTGCCCGGGACAGATTCACTAATTCCGGCAACGGTCGATACGAACGGGTTGACCCTCTCCTCAATTGCAACGTCTTCGATTAGCTGCTGGTTCACAGTCCGCTGTACATTGTCCCCCGAGCGGTCAAGGACCAATCTTTGCTGGTTCTCAGGCAGAGAGGCCAGCCAGCCCGCTGTGCCAACTTCACCGTCACCCTCAAGCCCTTGTGACTTCGCCAGATTGCGTAGCTCGCGCGCGCTGACACCGACCAGCGGTTTACGCGAAGCCTCATTGCGACTGTTCGCAACAACAGTTTCTTCGCGCTCGGGAAGGGCGGGCGCCACAGGATCGTCAGACGCCGCAACAAAGTCCTCGCCAGCGTAGAGGTGCCCGGGGGGCGCCTCCTCCTGCCCCACGCGCAACTGGCGCTCCTCCTCTGTCTCTGCTGGAGGGGTTGTTGGCTCAATGTCAACACGAGTGGCGTCAGGAACAGCAGCCTCAGTAAGGGTGCGCTCGGGGCCCGGGGGAGCCATGGGGCCTTCGCCAAGAACCTCTCCTAGAATTCCGGTGCGGTCCGGTCCAGCAGGTTCAGGTGCAGGCGCTGGAGCAGGGGCACTCGGGGCTGCCGCGCCCGGCTCAACGAATATCTCTGACAGGTTCTGGGAGATGGCCTGTGACTCCCACCCGCCGTAGGCATCGAGACCACCAAGGGCAGACGACAGACCCGCAATACGCCCCTCGTCCCCAGAGGACAACACCTCTGTGACGTTGGAGCGGATGTCGTCCGGAGACCACCCTGAGTATGCAGGGAGTGCGGACGCCGCGCCAAGAAAACTATCCTGACGTGCGATATCGAGAGGCACTAAAATCCTCCGCCACGGTTATCCGCTGGTGCGCCGCCTCCCCCTCCACCGCTCTGCTGTGCAAGAATAGCCTGCACGGCCTTCAAGTCCTCCGGTGTTGGCTGTGGCATCTCCGAGTCCTCGGCCAGCTTTGGAGAATACATGTGTGCAAGGGCCGCACGATACCGAGGAACAGCCCACACCTGTGCCGCTGCCGAGTTGGGGAGAATGCGATAAGTCGTCTTGCCAAATGCATCAGTGTCAGCCTGAACACTCTTCGGGAATATTGCTTGGAGCTCACGCTTCAAGACTGTGCTCAAATCCTTCTCGGACTGGCCGGCAGTCTTCGGAGTCGGCGACTTGGGTGCAGCCGCACCGCTGGCCTTCTGTGTCGCCAGCTTTTTCTGCTCCTCGGCAGCCTTGATTTCTCCCTGGTAGCGAATCCCATCATTCTCGAGCTTGCCTTTGAGGTCCAGCAACTCGTCCTTGTCAGTGGGCAGCCCGGTCTCCTGCGCCATCTGCTGTATTTTGATGTTCGCCTTCTCGTCAGGCCCACCAGCCATGAGCTTCAGGAGCTTGTCAACATCCGAGGTTTTTTTCTTTGACCCTGCGAGCTGTTCCTGCTTGCCGTACACATAGAAGTTGGCACCCGTAATGGACTGGAGCCCGCCACGCGCCTTCGTCTCAGTAAGGAGCTGCTGATCAGGGTCTTGGCCCATCTCGGGAGTGCGGCCCTGCTGAATAAGCTGCTTTTCTTTCTCCTGAAGCTGAGAGCCGGGGCCGGTGGCGGCAATCTCTTGTCCAGTCACATCGGGGACCGACCCAGCGACCTGTTGGGTAAGCTCCTGCGTGCTCTGTGCCCCGGGAATCAACTGGCTCGGTGGCTCCTGTGGAGGCAAATCATCTGCAGGCCCGAGCCTCTGGGCGAGCTCCGGGTTCTCAACATTGCTCCTGCCAATATCCTCGTCGGTTGGAGCGGCGCCCTGTGGCCCCATCATACTCACCTGCGAGGACTGGCCGGCGATGTTGGCCGTCTCGGCTATTGTGCTCTTGCGGCGATCCTTGGCCTGTTTCTCCCATATAGGAAAGCTCATACCAAAAATGGGGGGCGTGTCAAGCCCAAGCTCGGCAACAGCCCTCTTCTGAAGCTCGTACTGGGCGACGTAGTTAAGGAACTTATCAGGCTCCTCTATTGAGTCCACCCTCTTTTTCATTGCCGAGCGCTTCTGCTGGCTCCAGTCCGACGCCGTAGGAGAGGCCAATAGCTGGGCTGTAAATTCGCTCTTTGTGGCAGTGAAGTTCTTCATCTTCTTGCGCAGCTCGGCCGCAGCAACCGTGTTGTCAGCAGATCTTCCAACCTTGCCGAGTTGCGACGCTATCTTACCAAAACCGCCAATAAAGTCTGTTACAGGGTATGGAGCGCCCATCTGCTACCTCCCGGTTTTCCAAACTTGCATAAGGTTGTTGCGCAGCCCAGGGGATTTGTTGAGAACCCCATTAAAGTTCTGCTGAAAGGCCTGGGCTTTCTGGTAGTCGCCCTCCTCTTCCCTCCACTTCCACTCGCGTGCACTCTGCTGTCTCTGGAACGCCAACTGGCTACGCTGTGCCGCGATAGATGAGGCGAGGCTTCTTTTTTTGAGAGAAAAGTCCCGCGCATTTATCATCATTGCCTCGCGGCGAGCCTCCTCGTCGGCTTCTTCCTGCTTGGACATCCCAATGGCGCTCAATACGAGGCCACCGATATCCGCAATGGTACTGAGTGTGCCCGCTCCCGCCACTGTTCCTACACCCATATCATACCCCCCCCCTAGAAAGTCCCTACTGCGTTTTCGCCTACGAGGGCGCCCTCAAGACCACTCCTGTTTTCGCTGCTCCAAAGGTGGCGAGACACCCCCATCGAATAGAACTTCCACATACTTACGATCTGGGACTCGCCCCAGCCCTTGGCGGCAAAGTTGTCGTAAACGGCCATCGGAACGACCTCTGTCAACGTAGTCCCGTCTGCCACCATTGTTGCGAGTTCGTCAGGCGAATATCCATAGTTGTCAAACCACCCAAGCTCTACCTGTCTTGCTGTTATTGGATCTCCAGCAGTGGTCGGTTCAATATTTCTACGGATGTCATCAGAAACAAGTGGTGCAACAGTGTCGTTCATCCACCGCCCGGTCCTCGCCCAGTCCTCAACTGTCATATTCGGGGCTATTTCTGACAGCAGGTTAGAAAGCTCAAGAGAGTTGGCCGCCTTCTTATCAGGGTTATCGGTTGAATTGTGCTCTGAGGTAAGACGCCAAATGCGCTCAAACTCGGCCTCAAAGTCGGCGGGGTTTGACATGATTGTAAGCATGTTTTGGCCTCCGCTATTGTACCATGTCTCAAACTCCTGCGTTGTCGGCTGACCAAGGTTCTCCCACACGCTCTGGGTAGCGTTCTCCGCAAGCTCAGGGTTCAGGTTCTCGGTGAAAGTACCGAAGGCAGTCGCTCGCTGCTCTGGCGTCACGGCTAGACCACCGCCGGGGCCCCCACCGCCCCCAGGAACGCTGAGTCCAAGACTCTCAAGCATGTCGTAGTCTATCTGGAACTTGCCATCTGCGTCGAACGTCCCAACGCCAAGGAGATGCATCTTCCCAATCGTGGACCGGGCTTCCGCGGGGTCCATGTCCGGGAACAGCGTTGCAAGCGTATCGTCGTCCAGGGAATTCATGGCCTGGTAGACAGGGTCTCCGTTGAGTGCCATCTTCTCATACATAGCCTTGGCCGACTCTGGCGCCATCCCAAGCATGTCGATGGTCCCGTCGTTCTGCATTGCGGTGAATGCATCGTCCCAGCCCATGCCGCTTGCAATGTACTTGGTTATATTCTCCATGCCAGACGCAAAGTCAGCACGCGACTCTGCGGTCAGCATCCTGTCGGTGTTCAGCGGAACCCCATACAAGGACTCAAACGCAGTAGACGCCTGTGCGAAGTTGTCTGCTCCGCCAGCCTCTATGAGGGCCTGTGCGGCATCTACCTTTCGAGTGTACTCCTGCTGAGACTTCTGCAGGCCAAGTGTCGCCATGCTGTTCACCGCCTGCATCTGACGCGCAGCGGCCTGCTCGTTGATGCCGCGCATCGCTTCGACTTCCTGCCCACCAAACTGGCCCTGAAGCATCGCGCGCTCAGTAAGGCCCTCGCGACCAGTCATGCCAAGCTGAGACATGTCCTGCGCAAGCGCACCAGAGGCAGCCTGCTCCTCGCCCTTCAAACGCATGCGCTCCGACTGGCGTTGCTGGTCAAGCTGCGGGTCTTGCCCTGCGGCAATCTGGCTCATAATACCAGTGCTCTGATTGAACAGGCTGTCGCCCTGGCCAACCTGTGCCACGGGTGTCGTAGCAGCGGGGTCTGCCGGGGGGTTATTCAATGCATCCAAGTTCGCGTTAGGCGCATTGGGGTCACCGGTGGCGCTCAGATCAAGGTTCAAATTCCCCATCTGTGTCGATGGTACAGCGCCCGCACCTGCTGCCACCCCGTCAGAGGTTGCCAGTGGAAGATCCAGGTTTCCCATCTGTGCCGATGACCTACCTCCCCTCAGGCTACCCTTCGCAACGGCTGCAGGGGGCCTTGCCCCACCCAAAACACGCGGGTCAACTCCCGCAGCAGCCCTTCCACCGGACCCCTTGGCTTCGGCTGCTGATGGCCTAAATGTCCCGCCCCTCTGCGCCCCTGGAATCCCATAATCCCGTTCAATTCCCTTG
>Ga0075122_10002399_pt1 | contig 12387 bp, 9 predicted proteins | sample AntAceMetag02UKB_FD_69790 | JGI IMG/M metagenome (GOLD analysis project Ga0075122, IMG submission 69790) | Saline lake microbial communities from Ace Lake, Antarctica - Antarctic Ace Lake Metagenome 02UKB | ecosystem: Environmental > Aquatic > Non-marine Saline and Alkaline > Saline | place... | reverse complement strand
CTTTGTCCCACAGTTCTTTTGCTATCTTGTATAATTTCCACTGTTCCGACTCGTCTGGGGCGAAAACCTCATATATATCGCTTGGTATGAAACTCTGAGCAAAATCACGAGGTATGGTCTGTGAAATCTGCATAGTACTGTCACTCTTTACGGTAGAGTCATATTTTTCCACCTGTTGTTCTTTACCAGTGTCCGGGTCTTCAAGCCATTGTGTAACTTCGCCTGACGGAACTATCTTCCCATCTTCATCTACCCAAATCTTCTCGGCTGACAAGAAGAATACTCTCTTATCACCAACCATAGTTGAAGATATTTGGACAACAGGCTTTCCTTCGCTTGAACGGTTTTTTACACTACCCCTATCGAAGAGTTTGTCTTTCTTCATTTTAGGTAGAACTACTGACGTTTTGAATATATTATCCCCGACAACCATTTCTATACTGGTCGCCTTCCCTCTAAGTTCGTCTGCCATTTTATTCTCCCTCCGGGTTCCATCTTTTTCTTCTTGCTCGTAATCTTTTTATATCAGCTTTTACTGTTGTTATTGGTTTGAATGCCTTATAGATTTCATCAGAATATATTTTTCGAATATTTCCATCGGGCATCTTGAATTCAAATATATCTACTTTATCATCGTACTTTTCTTTACTTACTATTTCGGCCTCGTCACCTTCATTTACAGTAAAAATTGGATTCTTTTCATCATCTTCAAATACATACGTTTTTCTTCCCATGAATCTATCCCCAACATTGAAATTTTTTCTCAACCTATCGAAGAATTGCTCTTCCTCCAAATCGTAGCCCTCATCCTCGTCCTCTTCCATTTCTTCATTTTCTTCTTCATGTCCGACAAGCATCAGATAAATTTCGCCACCGGGTTCCAGGTCTGCCATCACCATACTAATATCTTCTTCTAATATTTCAAATAACGGTGGGTCCGAATTACTTATCTTGCCATCCATTATCCCTATAAGGTCTTGTATATTTAAATGTTCATTAAATAACCCCGAAGGTATTGACTTTGATTCTACTTCAAACCATCCTGAAGATGTTAAAAACCATATACTAACCATTCTCTCATCATCTTCATCCATAGTTTCCCTTTTTCGAAATCTATTAAATTCATGGTTGATATCAGCATAATCACCACGGAATACAATTATTCTTGACTTATCTTCCAAATCGGAGATTTCTTCCTCGGTTAGTGACCTTCCTTCTCCTGGCGAAAATGTGTATGGATTTGTTTTCACAATCTTCAATTGTCCTATCCATCCATTATTTATGATGCCATTGAATGTTATAGGTCCAGTTGATTGTCCTGCAGGTAGGAGTGCAGTGAAAACGCCTCTATCAGTAGAAATCTTCACCATGCTTTTTATTCCTGTGGTATATTTTCTAGGTTCGAACACCTTTATTATCTCACCATGTTGTACACCGGGGTTCCATTGTTGCATTCTCCGTTTTCTCATCCTTTCAATATTTATTGGTTGAGACGGTTTTACTTGAGCTGGAGGTGTTTGAGCTGTTTGAGCTGGAGGTGTTTGAGCTGGAATTGTAGTCGAAGCTGAAGTTGAATTATAAACATTCTGTTTCCAATTATCCAAATAAGAAAATATTGATGAGTTGCTCGGCCATGTATCTTTAGCAGAGAAAGTTTTCTGAGCTTTTCTTTTTACTTGAGTTCCCCATATCGTAGTTTCAGAATCAACCTCAATTCCGATTAATGGTTTTGTACGAGTAGGTTGATTAGTAGCAGATATACTAAAACGATAATTCGGGTCAATTATCCTAGCATTATAATTCAGGTGATATTTTCCCAGTTTTTTGTCAACTATACTTTGCCAAGAGGATGCAGTGTTTAGATATAATGTTGTTCCATCAATTGCTCCTAATCTTATATTTTGGTTATGCTCTGGGACTTCTGAATTAATCTTATCAGTAAGTAAGTCTAATATCTTATCTATATTCGGCCAAAAAAGTTCATCCTTCACACCAACATCAGACTTTCCCGGGGCTGAATCTGCCTCACCCGGATATATTCCTACAACATCTTTATTTGGACCATGCCTTGAAGTTACCAGGTAACCATAACCAGCGTTTTTAAGTGATTTCATAGTATTAGTTTGAAACATCCTAATATCCCACATGGTAACTGTGTAGAATTTATTATGTTTTCCTGTCGTGTCTTCTAGAACTATAGTAGATACCAATGATACCTCACCATGTTGTACACCGGGGTTCCATTGTTGCATTCTCCGTTTTCTCATCCTTTCAATATTTATTGGTTGAGACGGTTTTACTTGAGCTGGAGGTGTTTGAGCTGGAGGTGTTTGAGCTGGAGGTGTTTGAGCTGGAGGTGTTTGAGCTGGAATTGTAGTCGAAGCTGAAGTTGAAGATGTATAGACATTCAGATTCCAATTATCGAAGTGTTTAAATATTGTTGAGTGTGAAGGCCAAGCCTCAGCTGAAGTATAGCTATGACTAAGATTTCCTGTGACACGTCCTGTATTATGGTCCTCAATCCGTAATTCGATTTCACATATCCTGCCCGGAAGTACTCTATTACGATAATTTTTATCAACTATTTTAGCATCATATGTAAGTTTATAATTGTCCTTGGACGAGTATAATTTTTTGTTTTTTAAGAAAGGGGTTGATTGTGTATTCAGATACAAAATTGAACCATCAACTGTCCCCAATTTTACAGTTTTCTTATGCAAACTTATAGCAGATATTGATTGAACTGAAAGTAAACCCAATATCTTGTCTATATTTGGATAAAAAAGTTCATCCTTTAAACCAATAACAGTACCATTCCTAACAACTCCGTTCCTTGGCTCGGCTCCCGTTATCAATTTATTAGCATGATGTCTTGTCGTAACCAGATGGTCAAAACCAGCATTTTGAAGTTCTTTCATAATATTAGCAGGAAACAATCTCACGTCCCACTCAGTGACAGTATAAAATTTATCAGGTTTCTTTTCCCCACAAACACACACATGACCACTTTTGCCTCTCTTATGACAAGCCTTACATTCATCATCAACTAGAACTTCTGTTGATACCATTACATCTCCAGCTATGGGTCCATTTGTCAAACGTCTTACCAAAGATACCATAATAGGTGGGTTTTCTTCTCTATCTTCCCGTTTCTTCTCATATTTAGCCTTAGTCCCGGGTTTTATTTTCTTGTGCCAAATGCTCCCTGTAACGGCCTTTGCAATTTTCTCTGCTTCATTTTTTGAGTGACCCTTATCGTTTCTGTAATAATCGTAAACATCGGGATAAACATCTTGCCAAAACTCCTTTGTTGGTATTCCGGGGTTGCCTCTCATATCCTTATAATGTTCAATAGAATAGAATAGTCCGGAAGGTTCTTGCCCCAAGATATTAATTGTCTTGTCCATCACATTTTCGGTGTCCGTGGTCTTCATTTCCATTAGCTTCTTTCCGTTTTTGGAAAATACGAACTTATATGGACAACCTTTTCTTTTGGTTACAACTACCTTTCTTGCGCCTGCAGTAGCTTCAAGTCTACCAAATCCACCCGTTACTTGCCATCTGGGTGGGTTAGGTAAAGGATTCTTTCTAATCTTACCATCTATCCTTGCAAAGATACTTTCGCCTTTATGCTTCTTTATATGCGTTCCAATAATAGCAGATGCAATCAATGTAGCCAATATAGATACAACACCCGATAGTACCAATATTCCGACACCCATATCAGGGTTGCTTCGAATTATTTTTATATCCTTGCCACTTCTCATTGTTTTTAGATATTTGGCATGTTTGTACTCATCATATGCCATAGACCTATAAATATCACGTTTTGGGTCTGTTCTTTTATATGATTTTGACTTAGCGAGATATGTGTCACCTGTATCTATCTCCTCTTTCATCATCACAGCGAGGTCAGTTCTACTGTTTGGTTTCATCGGTCTTTTAATGACCTTTATTTGTGGAATATCAGGGAGAAGGCCAAGACTCATCTTCCTGAACCATGTAGCATGACGTTGCTCGTCAAATGCCATACTAATAAAGACTGACTTATACTCGGGTCGCTTCTTTGACCATTTCATATATTTCTTGAAATCGTCATCTTCGCTCTTGGTGACTACACCATATTTCATATCATATCCCCCGGAATATCCATCTCGTCAAGCCCATCTTCGTGATAAGCTTCATCTACATCATCAGTTGTTTCAAATTCTTCTATAATTCTTCTTCTAATCGCTTTTCGTGGTGAAGACGATGACGACTCATTGTGTTTATGAACAATAGATTCGATAATACTCGGTCTCCGTTCACGATAATTATCTTTTTGGTGAGTCTTATTGCTCTTATAGATGAAGTAGATTGCGCCGACAGATATTCCGGCAATCGCTAACGTAATTACACGCTTTTTGTTCTTGTCACTAATTATTTTTTCATCTTTCTTTTCGCCAACCACGGCTACTTTCTTCATCTCGTAATTATCATGAGCGATAGTATTTTTCATATAAACAGCGTTACCTTTAGGGACTTCGGGCCTGAACTTCCAGACCCCGCCAACCTCACGCATATACGCTAGTGCATTCTTAAGATTATCATACTCTGTCTTGAATGCCGTAGGGTCGGTGTTTATCATCAAGATGTTCTCTCGAACCATCCTGTCCATATTAGGCTCGCCAGTCATATAATCATACTCTTTGTTTTCTTGCGAGATTCATTCTCGTTTCTTCCCGCTGACATGCCGCAGTTGCAATTACTGCAAATCTAGGGTCATCTATATTGTAATATTTTTTTCTTTGTAAGTATTCCACTATCGCTGGTGTAAAGAACCTTTTTGCCTCGCCCGCTATATCAACGAGTTCAGAAATCCTCCTGTCACTCATTTCCTTCATATTGAAGATTTCAGGTTCATCAATTTCAGGCACGGGTTCAGGCTCCGGTTCAGGAACTTCTATTGTTATTATATCAGCAGACATAATATTAGATATAAGTGTAGCCTTATTAATACCATATACTTTAGATATTCCATGTTCCTTTCCTATCCTCTGCAACTCCTTGTATGTATGTTTTTTCAGTTCACTTTCTTTCATCTATCTCCCTCCCATTGGTTCACTTCTCGAACAAATTAAATATTCCATACCCGGCGAGTGCTACTATCCCAATTCCAAATATTTTAGCCGCAGACATTCTAGCTCTTTTACTTCTGCTCTTCGGTTTTGGTTGTGTTGCACCAAGATATCCACTGTGCGGATTCGCCATCGGTCTTGGATGTGCCCTTTCCCCATGAAGCCCCAATCCATTTATATCTATATTATATAATGGGTTATATGTTGGCTTCACATCGAAGTCAAAAGGACTGAAACTTGGCCCAATCGGAGGAGCCATCCAGTCGTTTTGCATTGCGTTCGGTCTTACCTGTTTCTTCACCATTCAAATCACTTCCTATTGTATCATCCATCCGGGCGCCTCTCCTGAGTCGTCCCCGGCCTCCGAAATTTTAGTCTTACCGCCTTCTATAATATACACGGGGCTTCCATTTGGCCCATATAATAGAAGATTAGGTAATGGCTCGTGAAATTCGTGAATATACTGCTGACTTGGACCCATTTTTTCTTTGTCTGAAGTATATATGATAGCGGCAACCTTCCCAATCTGGGGAACAGGTTCACCTTTTGTGGGCAAATTTAATGTTTTGGTTCTAAAGTTCTCGGCTTCTTTCATATTGAAATTCTCAGCCTGTTTTACAGCTTCTTTCCATTGTGGGTCATCGGGATTATATTTATCATCCGCATTCCCACTTACAAAACCTTTGCCCGGGTTTCTTGCTTTAACTGGGGCACTTTCAGCAACATCAAAAATATGGTTCCTATCTAGTGAAACCAACATATCATTGTGTACTATCGGAAATATAACCCTGTTTCCGTCTACATTAATATACCTTTCACCCGCTGGTTGTGAAAGACCCTCGGTCATCTCAAAACTTTTTCCCTCTTCAAGTGAAGTTAAGTTATCATCAGTAAGAACAAAACTGATTTTCTTGTCATCCATATGCAATCTAAAGAGGATTTTGTTTTCTGAAATCCATTCTCCCGTTAAATCTGCCATCATCAGAAACCTCCCGTTATTAATTTTATTACTAGAGTTGTAATTACTCCGGCTCCAATCCCTGAACCGCCACCTATACCACCGACCTTGAGATAAAACATAAGTTGTGCATCCTTAATTTCTTTTCGAATCATTTCAGCGGTAGTCTTTGCCTTTTCCTCGGCTTTAATGATTTCTTTTTCAGATTCTGTTATCCTTTTCCCAAGTTCTTTTTCCACTTCTACCAGTCTTTTTTGTAATTTGGAAATTTCATCATTGACCTCATCTATTCTCTCGTGCGCTACGCTTATTTCATCTTCTATGCTTGTCAAGTCCTTATTTATACCATCCATTTCTTGTACGATTCTACCCTTCCAATTAGCATCATCTAACCACCAACTCATAGGTTGACCAATGGACTTTTCATCTTGACTCAAAATTCCACCTCCTCGGCCAGGACTAGAACAGCAGAAGCGCCATTATCGAACAGTGGTATTGCTGTCATTTTAAATTTTCGGCCCCATGCCATTCTTATTGTAGAAACAGTCCTTTTTTTCTCCAAAGATTCAAAAGCAGGACAATTATCACACGGTTTATCCCTTCCCCACATCGATTCGAAACATAGTCCATTAAAATCGGGCGAATCTTTCATTTCCTCTTTAATTTTTGGCGACACATATATCATGTTACCATCTTTATCAATAATTTCGGCGTAGAATGGACTGAAATCAAATATCATCTCGATTGTGTCCAAGATATTTTCATCTTCACACTCTTCAGGATGAGTAATAGCTTTGCCAAACTTCTGCGTAAGCTCCCTTAATTGGAACATATTTTCAAGTCTTGATTCTTGGCTTCGCATCTGATTTACTCTCCATAAACTATTCGGCACCCAAATACCTCCATAATTCCCTCCGCGAGGTTATTTTTGTAGGGGGGTTTGTCACGGGGCTAGGTTGTAGCTGTTGCGGTTGTTGTATTTGGGCAGTCTGCATCTGATATTGTGCAGTCTTTGCTTTTTGTTTCTCGCCGTATGCACCTATGGCATCTGGCGCTAGTTTCATTCCTGCCTCTGCCGCTTTTGGACCATACTTTTTCAGATATGGCATAGCGGTTTTGGCACCCTTGGATATCAAAGTTCCCCATCCGTTATTTCGTGGTGGATTTGAAATGCCCATATGTTTTTCTTTAAGGTCTATTGCCACGGAAAGTGGACCGTCCCTTAATATCAAAGCAACAAGGCCAACAGCCTTCCCTAGTAGATACTTAAGGATGTCTACTAGTTTATTGTTACTCAGGAATTCTAAGATATCTTTTGACAACTTATCCTTCTTGTCCAACAGCTCCGATATTCTTTTGCTTGGTAATACTGTCCTTAATAGGTCACTAAGGCCCTCTGACGGCAACATAACAACATCAATGATACTTTGTCTTATCCTATCCCAATTTTCGTCAAAACCTATGGGAGTGGGGATTATGTCTAGATATTTCTCTTTCAAATTGTTAAATATCTTTACCGCCTTATCTTTAATCTTGTCCATAAGACCCGGATTATCTTTAAGTTCAGATACTGCACCATACAACGCCATGCCAATTAATACAGGAGTTAACCAATCATTTCCCATAGCCACTCCTACTCCTGCTCCGGCACCTACTCCTGCTCCGGCAGGGGCTCCAGCAACGGCTCCGCCAGTACCACCTGTAGCGCCACCAGTAGCGCCACCACCAACTGCACCTACAATATCGTCTATGATAGGTATGGTAGAACTTCCCATATACAACCAGTTAACTGCATCCCAAATTATCTCTACACTATCTATCGGTGGGTTTGACCTAATATGTGGTGGGTAAAGTATCCATGAACCACGTTCTTTTGCTAATCTTCCCACTATTTCATTGTCCTTTTTAAGTTTGATAAACAAATCAGTTGTAGATACAAATGGTGCGGTATTGTATTCTACACCATCTATTCGAAAGATAACTTCAGATTTTTCCCCCGACCTTCTTATAACTTCATCTAGTCTAGCGCCATAATCAGCGGTCAAGGTAAAATCTTTCACACCGCCTACAGCTATGATATCGGGTGAAATAACTTCACCCCATTGAGAAGATAAGTCAATACCCCTAGACTTTTCTTCTATGGGTCTAGAACTTTCTTCTAGGGGTATAGAACTTTCTTTTAACTGTGTAGATAAATTATCCACATGTATTACTGCTTCTGGTCCCGAAACTTTTTTGGTGTAGTGTAAAGCAAATTTTCCATAGTTCTTGTGATGAGTAATCTTACATCTACCGCAATAGTACGGCTCCAAGTCAGCATAGACATAATGCTTTTTTCCTTTTATGGAGTCGTTTTTGTGTCCATGTCCACATTTTTTACACCAATATGTTTTTTTCACTTCTTACCAACCCTTGATGCCATCCTCGTTGTGGCAACAGTACTACTTACTTCGCGGACAGTCCCTGTGAACAATTTTAGGGCCTTTGGGAGTAACCAAATACCAGCTCCGATAGTCCCTAACAAGAATGCCATATTTCCCATCTGATAAAGTCCACCAAACATTCCTCCGAACATTCCGCCTCCTCCTTTGGTTGGGAAAATCTGCCACCATTTCGAAGCTCCCGCTCCACCTGCCACATTCGCTTCCTTGAGCCTTTCGGTTCTATCCTTACTGAACTGTTTGTGAAAATCTGTATGGTCCTCAAACATAGCCGCATCAGCCCCATATTTGGCTTTTACAGTCTCCAAATAAGCTAGATATCCTTTCCATGCATCGGGACTCATTGATTTAGGTTTTGTAGAAGGAGGCGTTGTAGAAGGAGGCGTTGTAGAAGTAGAAAGCATAGCTTTATATTTCTTCCATGCAACTACAAATTTGTCATATGACTTTTTATCCTTATTAGCTTTTGCCTTTTCCATGTTTCCTTCAAGTATTTTCATCTTCTCGGTTATTTCGGTGTCAGTTGCACCCAAAACACCTATCTGAACTGCGCCAGGTATCTGAAAGTTATCCACATCGATATTGAACATCGGTGAAATTTCATCCTGAAGTTCTACATCGAATGGGTCACCAAATGTTGAAGTTAAGTCTGTAACATCAAACTCATCTTCACCCGCTAACTCCCCAAGACCTATACCATTCATCTGTTCCAAATGGAATTCAGTCTGGAGCATAGGGCCTGGATACTGAAGGGGTCTTGTTTCCCTAAGTGTTGGTATTTTTTGGATTGCAGAGTTTGCGTATGTTGGACCTCGTTGATAATTTGTGTTATCAATTTCAACATTCGTATAATCTCCTCTGTAATCGGGCCTTGGCGGATTTATTCCAGTATAGGTGGGGACAAGAGTATCTGCATTATCTATGTCAATCTCATAACCCATACTGGATGGCTGAAAATCCCGATTTGGATGAAGGTCACCTAGACCTTCATAATCCTCATAAGAATATTCGTCAGTATCGGAATTCGAGTTGGTATTGGGATACCCCTCGTCTTCATAGGTTTCTACGATTTCCCATCCCCCACCATCGTCACTTTCATAGTCATATTCAGAATCATCATATTCAGAATCTTCCGAATAGTCATCAGGCTCGTAGTCTTCCCACTCGTCATCCTTCCAGTCAGAATCATCGTCTGAAGACGTGTCATCATCTGGAGGTGTGTCTGCCGGAGAATCGTCCTCCCAGGCTGGATAGTCATCATCCGGTGAATCGGGTGTATCCGCCGGAGCATCAGTTTCGTAACACTCTGGTCCATCACCACACCACTCTCCAGGTCCCATAGGCATTTCTAGTGGCTCCCAATCATCATAGGAAACAAGTTGTCTGTCATCACCTTCGTTCAGGTCTTCGATGATATCGTTTTTCTTTTTCCCGTCAACTAATGCTCTGATACCCTTTACAAGCACCCATGTTAGTCCTCCAGCAACAACCCCAACAACAGGTCCGCCTAATGCAGAACCAACAACTCCCACAACAAGTGCAAGTGTTACGCCCGTAACACCCCAAAACGCATCTGAAGCACCAAGTGATGAAATCCTTGGTCCATATGTTTCAGCCAAGACATCTTGCATTGCCCTTCTTTCTGCGGCAACGATAGTATCACCGTTTATATTTCCCAGACCCATGTATTTCTTTGCCTTACTTTTGACATACTTACCTATATTTTTCAAGGCATTTGGTATTTTGGACAAGAATATCTTCGCATTCTTATGCCAATTCTCGGCCCTTTTAAGTGTTGGCGCCAATGACTTAACAACCACATTGAAGCTCTTACCCATAGAATTTACATGCTTCATGTTCCCAATTATCTGTGAATATTTTTTCTTGTTTCTTCCATCTTTGAGCTTATTACTGGCTTCGATTTTTGCCACATATTTCTTGTGAGCGGCTATTGCCTTTGGATTCATCTTCTTTCCGGCGGCTCCTAGATATCCAAAACCAGATATGGCTTTTATTTTCGCTAATTCTGCTTTTACTTTCACTAATCCTGCTATGGCTTTATTTAAATTCTTTTGATAAGCCGTTTTTTGCCAAGCTGGAGTAGTCGCATCTGCATCTGCAAGTTTCTTTTTAAATGTATTAATTCTGAATATGTAGTTCTTTTGTTGCAGAATTAAACTATCCATTGCTTTTTTAGCCCCTGAAGCCTTTGATGGTGGATTGTCAACAAGTGCTTGATACTTCTTTACCATTGCTTCATACTTCGACTTATTGCTCACAGTTGTTGACCTTGCTAACAACATTTTAGCTTTACGAAGTATTGCTTTATTCGGATTTGCCAGGTCAAACTTCTTTTGCGCCGCCCTTTCAGCTAATTTTTTGGCGGCGAAAATTTTATTCCTTGCTTCTGCTTCACTAGCTCTTTTGAGCGAAAGTGCCCTATTTTTTGCCACTAATGCGGCATTAACTTTTGCCTTTGCTGATGTTCCGCTACTTACCTTTCCTTTGTTGGCTACAAGTATCTTTCTCTTAGCATCGTATTCGGCCTTCTTTTTAGCGGCCTCTTCCTTATATATCGCTAGCTTGGCCTGGTATGTCGTTATTGGCTTCGGAACCTTATCCGTTACCTTCATAGCTTCAAGTTGACTTTTCTTGAATTTCTTGCCCGCAATAGCCTTGTATTGTGCAATCAACTTCTTTCCAAGTGCCGAATTTTTTGTTAATCCTAAAATAACATTCTTTTTGGAATTTGCCCATCCAGTGAGCGCCGTACTGAGTTTTCCCAATGCACTTCTCACCTTTGAAATACCTGACTTTATGCCACTAGCAACTGCTTTAGATTGATTTCCTACCCAAGCTACAGCATCCTTAACAGTATAATAGGCTTTCTTACCTGTCTGAATAGCCTTATCAGTGATATTCTTAGCAACAATCGTCGCTTTTCGTGCGATTTCTTTTGCTTTCTTCGCCGCCGCTCTCTTCTTCTTCAGGTATGATTCTTTCTGCTTTTGTGCCCAAGTTTTACCCAAATTTGAGAAACTTTCTCCGCCCCGGGTTGCTTCTGCGATTCCTGAAAGAGTCGATATAGATACACCAACATCTCCTAGGTCCACATTATAGTCTGCGTCAAACCACTCGGGTCCAAGATTTGCATCCGGCAATACACTATCTTCATATCCGGTAAATCCTTGGATAGCAGGCATATGACTTCTAGTAAACACATTGTTGTTATCATAGAATGAGTCGCCTTCAGGATTGACGAATTCGGTGTTGTCTTTATAGACTTCAGGCATGAATGACTCTTCAAACTTAGCAGGTGCTTGTGATGGTCCTCCGTTTGGATAGTAGGATTCATTAGCAACTACATATCCAAGGTTTGCCAGTGTGGCCTTCTTCCTTGGAAAGAATCCTCTACCGGGTATATAGACACTATTCTTTAATCTTGCTTCCCACTCGTCCCATCCACCCATATTGTCTGGAAGGTCACCCATATAACCTATCTTTCCTGCAAAAACATGTCCAGCTATATCATCCATGATGTCTATCTGGCTCTGTTCCTTACCCCTGTTGTAAGATACATCAGACTCAATATCCCACGCCCCACCTCTTCCTGCATCTTTCAGCATCAATTCAAAGGCTTGATTAACATAACCTTTCCACATTTCGGGTGTCATCCAACCCGGTCTTTCGGTCATTACATTTTTCTGAGCCATCTTAATCACCTTACTTGTGTATGAAAGTCCCCGGAACATTAACATCCATCAGTCTGTTTACATCGAAATCAGAACTAAAGTCTGACGATGTTGGTTCAGTATTAGGAGCGTCACCGTGTATGAATAATCCTTCTGGGGTCTTAGTACTCATTAATCTA
>Ga0075122_10002398_pt1 | contig 12393 bp, 14 predicted proteins | sample AntAceMetag02UKB_FD_69790 | JGI IMG/M metagenome (GOLD analysis project Ga0075122, IMG submission 69790) | Saline lake microbial communities from Ace Lake, Antarctica - Antarctic Ace Lake Metagenome 02UKB | ecosystem: Environmental > Aquatic > Non-marine Saline and Alkaline > Saline | place... | reverse complement strand
GACCCTTACAAACAACAAAAAGGTAATTTCCCTAGAAGCCTAACACCGAACATTGCTTTGTTTACTAGAACAGCAAAAGATTCTATTACCTTATCTGGTAATCCATACATTTTAGATACAGCTGGAGAAATAGACACAAAAGATATTTTAATAACTGCTACAGAAGGACATGAAGAAGGTCGTTTTATGCTTAGAATTGATGCTGAAAAAATGAGTATAGGACACTTAGGACTTACAAACAAAGAATTAACTGATAAACAAATAGAATTACTTACAAACATAGATATACTTTTTATACCTATTGGTCATGAAAAATCATATACCGCAGAAACAGCTATAAAAATAATAAATAGTTTAGAGCCAAGAATTGTCATCCCAATGGCTTTCAAAAGCGATAACGACCCTGAAGCAAAAGAAATCACTAATTTTCTAAAAGAAATGGGTAAAAAAGATCTTGAAGCAGAAAAAAAAGTTATTGTAAAAAAGAAAACTTTACCTGAAGAAGAAATGCAAATTATATTATTAGAAAAAGAATAGTTTTTTATAATATATATGCCAAAAAAAAATCTACAATTCAAAAAAACCGTTGATGAAATATCAAATATAATAAAAGAAGAAGCCAAAAAAAAGAATATTGAAAAACAAAAAAAAAATTTTTATAAAACAAATCCTAAAAAACAAAAAATACTATATCTAGGAGTTGTTTTTTTTACTATTATGGTTTTTATTTTTTGGTTTATAAGTTTTTATCCTTTTTTTCAAAAAAATAATTTTAAAGACACTTCTTCATTTATAAATAACACTAAAAAAGATATAGGAGATATAATAAATACTTTTTCTAATTCTGAAAATGAAGAAACAAAAAATACTTTAGAAACTGAGAAAATAAATATAGAAAATAAAATAAATACAAGTACACCTGAAAATAAAATAATAGAAAAAATCTTATTAAAAATAAAAGAAAATACTTCAACTGAAGAAATAAAAAAATAATTTAAATATTATGCCAAAAACTAAAAAAAGATCTACAAGTAATAAACCAGAACCAAAAAACAAAAAAACAGAGGAAATAATAAAAACTAAAAAAGAAATACAACTAAATACTAAAAAACAAATAAAAACTGAAAAAATAGAAGTCATCCAAAAAAATGACAGAATTGAACCTATCAATTTAGTAGATGAAATGAAAACTTCTTATTTAGATTATGCAATGAGTGTTATAGTATCACGTGCTTTACCTGATGTAAGAGATGGACTAAAACCAGTTCATAGAAGAATTTTATACGCAATGTGGGAAATTGGATTAAAACATAATGCAAAATTCAGAAAATCAGCTCACGTTGTGGGTAGTGTAATGGCAAAATATCATCCACATGGTGACAGTGCTATATATGATTCAATGGTAAGAATGGCACAAGATTTCAATATGAGAGCACAACTTGTAAATGGACAAGGTAACTTTGGTTCAATGGATGGTGACGGAGCCGCAGCTATGCGTTATACAGAAGCAAAACTAAGAGCTATAGCTGAAGAAATGTTATTTGATATTGAAAAAAATACTGTAGATTTTATTCCTACTTACGATGGATCACATAAAGAACCAACAGTGCTACCAAGCAAGCTACCACTTCTACTTTTAAACGGTAGTATGGGTATTGCTGTAGGTATGGCGACTAATATTCCACCTCATAACTTAATTGAACTTTGCGATGCAATTTCTTTTTTAATTGATAAACCTAAAACAACTATTGATGAATTATGTGAAATAGTAAAAGGACCAGACTTCCCTACTGGTGGAACAATCTATAATATAGAAGATATAAAAACTGCTTATACTACAGGTAGAGGCGGAGTAGTTATAAGAGCAAACACAAATATAGAAGAAGTAAAAGATGATAAATTTAGAATCATCGTAACTGAAATTCCTTATCAAGTAAATAAAGCTAACCTTCTTGAAAAAATAGCTCGTTTAGTCCACGAAAAAAAGATTGATGGAATAAGAGATCTTCGTGATGAAACAAATAAAGAAGGAGTGAGGATTGTGATCGAACTTAAAAAAGATGCTTATCCAAAAAAAGTTTTAAATAGATTATATAAATTAACAGAATTACAAACTAGTTTTCATTCAAATATGATTGCTCTAGTAGATGGTGGTATCCAACCTCGTATTTTAAATTTAAAAACAATTTTAGAAGAATATATTTCTCATCGTCAAGAAGTAATAATGCGTAGAACTCAGTTTGAATTAGATAAAGCAAAAGACAGAGCTCATATCTTAGAAGGATTAAAAAAAGCTTTAGACAAAATTGATCAAGTAATAGCTACTATCAGAAAATCAAAAGATAAAGAAGAAGCAAAAATAAATTTGATGACAAAATTCAAATTTACAGAAAGACAGACTCAAGCTATTTTAGAAATGAAATTACAACAATTAGCAAATTTGGAAAGAAAAAAAATAGAGGATGAATTAAAAGAAAAATTAAAACTTATTGCTAAATTAGAATCAATATTAAAAAATCCTAAAAAAGTTTTAGAAATTATCAAACAAGATATAAAAGAAATAAAAGAAAAGTATGGTAATAAAAGAAGAACAAAAATTATAAAACATGGTGTAAAAGATTTTAGTATTGAAGATTTAATACCAAATGAACCAACACTTATTATCTCTACAAAAGATGGTTATATAAAAAGATTACCACCAGATACATTCAAAACTCAATCTCGTGGAGGTAAAGGGGTAATAGGATTAACAACAAAAGAAGAAGATGTAGTAGATCAAATAATTTCTACAAATACTCATGATAATATTTTATTTTTTACTAGTCGTGGTAGAGTTTTTCAACTTAGCGCTTATGATATACCACAAACAAGTAGAACAGCAAAAGGTCAAGCTCTGGTAAATTTTTTACAACTTGCACCAAATGAAAAAGTTTCAGCTATACTTTCTATGGAAGACATGAGTAAATATGAATTTTTAGTAATGACTACAAACAAAGGAACTATTAAAAAAACAAAATTATCTGATTTCAAAAATGTTCGTAAATCAGGTCTTATTGCTCTAAAACTAAAAGAAGACGACATGCTCGAATGGGTTTTACCTTCTACTGGTAAAAATGACGTTATATTAGTAACAAGTCTAGGACAAGCTATCAGATTCAAAGAATCATATGTAAGAGCGATGGGGAGAACTGCTAGTGGTGTCCGTGCGATGAGACTTAAATCAAATGATGAAATAGTAGGTATGGGTGTGATCTCTACTGATCTAGTAAAGAAAAAAGTTTTAGAATTATTAGTTATTTCTGAAAATGGTCTGGGAAAAAGAACAAAAATAAATGAATACAAAGTTCAAGGTCGTGGTGGTAGTGGTATAAAAACAATGGCAATTACTGCAAAAACTGGTAAAATTATCTCTATGAGAATGATAAATAAAACTGAAGATAAAGATCTTATGCTTATGTCTGTTAATGGACAAGTTATAAGAACTAGAGTAAAATCTATTTCTACTTTAGGTCGTGCAACTCAAGGTGTAAAAGTCATGAGATTTAAAAAAGAAGGAGATAAAGTTGCTAGTATTGCTATTATCTAAAAATAAGTATAAAAAATCCGTTTTAAAAAGCGGGTTTTTTTATTGACAAAATAATAAAAATAAGGTAGTTTAAAATTAGTACTTTACAATTTAAAACAAGGAGAAGAAAATGAAAAAGATAATTTTTTTAATGGTCGGTTTAATTTTGCTTACTTCCTTAGTAAATGCAACAGACCTACCAGACAGATTTGGTATAGGAAACAAAATTGTTTACATAAAACAACATCCTAAGATGTATTTTACATTAGCTGAAATTCCTCTACCAGCAAACATTTATATTTTACCCTATGTCGGCATTGAAGCTAACTTGATTTTTTATCAAATTTTACACAGATACGAACAGAAAGTCGGCGTATTTGTCGGAGCTAAAATATTGATTACCAAAAACATCAATATAGGAGCAGACGTTGGCCTGTATTATATAGATATATGGGAACCCCTAAAGAAAATAAATAGACGCGGGTTCAATTTCAATTTTTTTGAACTAACTATTTATTTCTAAAAAAACAATAAAAAAATAAAGGAGAAAAAAATGAAAGATATAGAAATCAAATATATCACAGAAAAAGAAATAAAAAAAATTGCTTGGCAAAATGTAAAAGAAGCACCAAAAGGAAAAAAAATGGAATTATGGTCATCAAACCCACTGAAAAAGGAAAATTTTATCCTTTGATAAATAAAAAAGGTAATTATTTTTTTGGAGTTTACGTTGGAAGATTTAGATTAAAAACACAAGAAACTAAAAACCGTATTTTTGTAGCAGAAAAATCTCGAGGAAACTATTTTTTTTATTATTCAAATGATCAACTCTTGCAAAAAAGATTATCAGTAACAGAAAAAAGTAAATTTGATTACCATAAAAATGCTTTCTTTGTTAAAAATCGTGAAGATACTTTTACATTAATAAGAGGTGAAAAAGTTATTCTTCCAGAAAATTTTGAAGAGACTAATTTTCTTATATCTTATACTGCTGGTAATACCATATTAGGATACTGCAAACATTGCACAAAAAAAAGTAACTGCGAACATAATAAAATATTAAGACATGCAATGGGAGATAATTTTCCTTTTTGGTCCATTAAATTTATTAAGGTAAAATATCCTGATAAAAAATGGTATTGTCACCCTCACGAGACAGTCTTTTGTGTAGACTTTGAAAGCCCACAAACAAGACTTCCTTTCTTATCTTTTTGTGATGGAATTTTGGAATTAATAGACAAAACAATAAAAAAATAAAGGAGAAAAAAATGAACTTTTATCTTGATGACCCTCTTGATGCTGAAGCATTATCTTCAGATCAAAGAAAAAAATATGATTTTGACAGATGTGGTTAAAAACACGTCTGATCAAGATCTTACCCAACCCGAGCTTCGGCTCGGGTTTTTTTAATTTAAAAATCCTCTTTTTTAAGAGGAAAAAATAAATTCTATCCGCCAGCTGGCGGACTAAATTTTAAATTTAAAAATTTCTCTTTCAACCACTTGTCCTGGACGAGCATAAACCAAACTTTCATTTTCCATAAAACCAATATTTTTAAAACCAATATTTTCTATATCACTTACACATTCAATTTTAAAAATTTTATTATTCAAATTAAATCTTGGAATAATTCCAATGATTACACTTCCTTTTTTAAGAACTTTTTTAAATTCTTTAAAAGCATTTATATAAAGTTCTTTTAATTCTGATAATTGCTTTATAATAATTTTTTCAGTTGCTCTCCCTCTTATAGCCTCGCCCATATATGGTTCAAAAACTATTACATCGATACTATTTTTTTCTATTTTTTGTGATAACTCTTGAACATCATTTTGAAAAATGTTTATATTTACTTTTTGTTCTTTTAAATGTTCGAAATCTAATATCCAATCTACATTTTTTTTAGTATCTTCAATTGCTTTTTTAGAAATATCAATCCCAAAAATATTTTTAAAACCAAGATCGATTGCTTCTGTCACAACTGTACCGCTACCACAATATGGATCTAATAAAACTTTCTTTATATCCTGACTAGCTAAATTTATCATAATTCTAGCTAACTTTGGTGGAAGCATACCACTTATTTTATCAACACCTGGTCTTTTAAAATCTTTTTTTGAAAATAATTCAAAATCTTGCACAGCCATAGTGACAAAAACACCTCTTCTGTCCAATAGAAAATCCCCACCTTTTTCTAAAATATTATTATGAATTACACTAGCTGTGTTTTTTATTTCTACATATCTTACCGAACGTCCTTGTTTTTTGATTTCTTTTTTTATTTCTATTCCTATTCTTTTTGCTAATCTAATATCTTGTCCAGAAACAGAAAAAACTATTTTTGAATCTTTATTTTTATTTTGTAAAAAATCTAAAATATTTTCTTTTATATTATTACCTAAAAACTTAAATATTTTTACAGTTCCACCCAAAACACTCATAAATTCTTTTTCATCAAATTCTTTTTCTATTTCTAAATAAATTTTTTTTTCTTTTTTTTCTAAAACCTTATAAGCAATTTTTCTTTCTTGAAAAATAAAAAATATTTCTTCAATCGAAATATGTGGTTGATGCCCTAATTCAAATAAATAAATCATAAAAAATTATAATAAAATTTCTACATTATTTAACCTGTCTTCGTTTATATTAGACAAAACATTTTCTTCTATATTGATAATAAAATCAGTACTAGTCATATAGACATCATAAAATGGATCCCTATTTATACACACAGTATCTTTGCTAATCTTTTTCTCCCAATTTTTTAAAGTTTCTTCATAAAGCTCAAAATTAATAGGTTCAAAATCAGGATTAATTTTTATTAAAACATGATTTTGACCAGTATCAATAGTTTTATAAATATTTTGATAAAGAAAAAATAAAGTTGCGCAAAAACCTAAAACAACAAAAAAAATTACAAGATAATTTAAAAAAACAAACTTTTCTATACCTCTATTATTTCTTAATTTATTTATTTTCATATATTATTCAATTTTAGAATAAGCACTAATAGTACTATTTAATATAACAGAAAAATTAGCTGTTATTGTTTTGTTTTCTTGATTTTTTTCTTTTCCAATATTAATATTTTCTATCAAAAAATAATAAGGTAATTCTCCTAAATCATCCAAATAATTAAGAACCTCTAAAAATGTACCTGAAATATTTATCTTAAAAATATAATGTGAATCATTTGCTAAACTATCTTTATTTATAAAATTTTTTTCTATAAAACTTACACCCAAACTTTGCATGACATTATTTCTAAAAGCTAAATTTTCTAATTCTTTAATAACTATAAGTTCATCCCCCTTATCTACTGTAAGAAAATAAAAAGGCTCTACTTTTGTTTTTATTTCATTTAATTGATTTATAGATTTTCTCAAAGAAGTTATTCTTTGATAAGATTCTTCTATTTCAGACTCTGTAAATTCAATATTATCTTTTAAATTATTTATATATTTTAATGTAGGATAAATAATAAAAAATAAAACAAATAATAAAGATAATAATATAAATAAATTAGATAAGATGACTTTTTGTTTAATTTTTAATTTTTTCATATTTATAATTCTAAGGTAATACTAAAATCAATATTATCTTGTTTAGTTAAATCTGATAAAGGAGAAAAAACAGTTTTTACAAAATAAATATTTTCTAATTTTTTTCTAAAATTAATAAAATTTTGTCTTTCGTTAGCTTTACCATTTATAATAATTTTATTTTCTGAAAGTTTAACATTTAAAGAATAATAAATTATTCCATTTAACGATTCATCAGCAAGTGCTATTAAAATTGGAACAATCTCATTATATTTTTTTTGTAATTCATTTGTATTTTCTACTAATTCATTTATCTGTGAAATTATTTTAATTTCTTTTATTTTTTCACTACTCACATCAACTACATTTTGAGTAAGTGCATTAAAATAATTTTGTAAAATCCATTGTGACAAAAGTAAAAAAATAGCTACAATAGTAAGTAAAAGTAATACTAATTCAAAAATAGATTTTATAAATTGAAAATTTCTAACTTTATTTAAATTTTCTTTTTTTATTTCTGATAATAAATTTATTCTGATTGGATACATATTTTTATATAGAATCTTTAGTAAAAAATGGATTATCTGCAGCTCTAAGTGCTAAACCAATAGCAGTTGCATAACCTAATGATTTTTCATCATTTAAAACTTTTAATTTTTTATTATTTAAATTTTTCCAAATATGACCAACACGGCATTCATTTTTTAATTCCAAAGATAAAACTTTATCTAAATGTTTCAAATTACTTCCTGAACCACACATAGTAATATGTTTTACTCTGTTTGTTTCTGGAAAATGACTATAGTAAAAATAAATTGCTTTTCTTAGTTCCCCTGAAAACTTTTTTGTATAATCCATCATAGTAGACCAAGCTTTTTTCTGTTTTTTATAAGCAAGTCCATATTTCATTTTTATTTTTTCAGCTTCTTCATAATTTATTTTCATTTTTTGTGATAAAGCAGTAGTTAATAATTCTCCTGAATAATTAAAATCAGTACTAAACTGGACAATCTCATTATCATAAACAATAAAACTAGATCTAGTCGCACCAATATCAAGTAATCCTCTGGCTTCATTTTTATATTCCTTACCAACGGTTACTGTGGCTCTTGCAATTGCTAAAGCTTCATTTTCAAGTGCTATCACTCCTAAACCAACACTTTCTAATAATTTAGTATAATCATCTGCTGTTTTTTTCATAATTGCAGAAATCAAAATTTTAGTAGAATCTTCTTTTGTATTTGGTAAAATATCCCAATCTATATAATATTCTTCTTCTTCAGTAAAAGGGATATGTTTTTTAGCTTCAATAATAATATCTTCAGCAATTACTTCTTCTACATTTTTTTTTAAAATTATTAATTTTATAAAACTTTGTAATTCTGGTAAAGAAGCTACCACCCAAGAACTTTTTATTTTTTTCTCACTTTTTTTTGTTCCTCTTAGTAATTTTAAAATATAACTTTTAATTTTATCAGCTTGTTCAATTTCTCCATTTACAATAAGTCCACCAGGAAGCGATATTTCTCTAGCTGTTTTTAATTTATAAGAATAACCTTTTTTAAAAACAAAAGAACTATTATCTAGTTGCACTAGTTTTATTGATAAATCACTTATATCTAAACCAAAAGCATTTGGAAAAGGATTGCTAAACATAATTTAAAATATTAAAAACTATCTACCATACTATACATTGGCATTATTACTGCCATAGCTATCATTGCCACAGCTACACCTAAAATCAAAATTATAGCTGGTTCAATAATAGTAGAAAAATTCTTCATTGTTTTATCTACTTCGTCTGAATAAAAATTTGATAACTCACTTAAAAGTCTTTCTATTTCACCTGTTTTTTCTCCTACCATTATCATCTCAGTTACCATAGGAGGAAAAAGTTTACTATATCCCTCTAAAACTGTGGATAAATTTATACCTTTTTTAATTTTTTCACTTGCATCTTTTAAAGCATTTTGATAAATCTTATTACTACAAGTTTCAGCTGTTATATCCACTGCTTCTACAATTGGCAAAGTACTCCTAAGTAATGATGATAGTGTCAAAGAAAATCTAGCTAAATTTATTTGCTTTATAACTCCACCAAAAATAGGAATGTGCAAATTTATTTTATGAATTGTTGTTTTAAAAACTAATGACTTTCTTAATAATTGAACAAAACTAATTATAAAAATAATTATCAAAACTACAATAACAATCAAATTTATAGGATTGCTCATAAAGTTAGTTATTGCTATTAATACTCTTGTTGGTAATGGAAGCTCTGTCGCCATCTCATCAAAAAGTGTCATAAGTTGTGGTAAAACTACAGTAACCATAATTATAGCAACCACACTAATAGCAAAAATAATAACAGCTGGATAAATCATCGCTCCTTTAATACTAGAAGTCAATTCATTATTTTTTTTCATTTGATTAACTATCTGTTCAAGTGATTCTTCTAGTTTACCAGAAATTTCACCAGAAGCGATCATTTTTACATAAATAGGAGGAAAAACTTTTGGAAATTTTTCTAAAACATCACTAAATTGTTTACCTTTTTCTGTTTCTATTTTTATTTGTTCAATAATCTTTTTTAATCTTGGATTTTCTGATTCTTTACTTAAAACATGTAAAGCCTCTACTAAAGAAAGACCAGCGTGAAACATAGTACGCAAATGATCTAAGAAAAATATTTTATCATTAACTGAAATTCTAGTTAAATGTTCTACAACCCAATCATTAATTTTAACATTTATATTTTTCTTTGTTTCTTTTTTTTCTGATTTAATTTTATCTTTTTCCATAATTAATTTTATTTAAATATTATACCATATATTTCACTTAAATAAAAATTTATATAAATAAAAAATAAACCTTTTTAACAAAGGTTTATTTTACTTTTTTAAAAAAATTATTTTGCAACAAATGCTAAAAGTCCAGCAATACGGGCTTGTTTAATAGCTTTAGCTACTTTTCTTTGATGTGTTGCACATAAACCACTTCTACGTCTTGGTTGAATCTTCATGTATGAAGAAGTAAAACGACGAAGTGTTTGATTATCTTTATAATCTATTTGTTTATCTTTATTTTCACAAAAATAACATTTCTTTTTGGTTCTAATATTTTTCTTAGGCATAATTTTTCTGATTAAAATGGAATATCTTCCACTTTGATTTCATCCTCATTACTTTTTTTATTTTTTGGTTCTTCAGATGAAGTATCTTGTTCTTTATTATTTTGATTAAAATTATTTTTTTGAGCACTATCTAGCATTATTAAATTATCTATAACAATTTCTGTTCTGTAACGTTTTACACCATCTTGACCTGTCCAATCACGAGTTTCTATTCTACCTTCTAAAAATACTCTTCTGCCTTTACCTAGATAATTTCCAGCTATTTCAGCTAATTTACCCCAAAGTACACAGTTATGATATTCTACTCTTTCTTGTTTTACTCCATTATTATCAGTCCAAGCTCTATTTGTAGCCACACTAACAGATGCTACATTTTGTCCTGTCGGAGTAGTTTTTACTTCTGGGTCTCTAGTAAGACGTCCCAAAAGACTTGCTCTATTCAAATCCATATTGATTAGATTAAAAATAAATATATATTAGACATTATCAATGTCTTTTTTTAAAATTTCTTCAAGTTTTTTATCAATATCATCAATAGAAATCTTTTCCTCCTTTTTTATCTTTATTTTTTTAGTTTCTTCTTTTTTATCTTCTGTTTTTACTTCAATAGGTTTTTCTTCTTTAATCTCTTCTACTTTTTTAGATTCTTCTTCTTTTTTTCTTATCTCATATGCTGGTTTTCGAAAAGGTCTTCTTTCTCTTTTTTCTTCTGGTTTTTCTTTTGCACTAAGTGCTGTAGGATCAGTAGCCAAAACATAATCTTTTGCTGTTTCTGGATTATATTTTTTTACAACAATACGAATTATATTACTTAAAAGTCTTACATCTTTTTCTAAAGATTGTAATTCTTCTGAATCTAAATCAAAATGAAAAAGTTGAAAATAACCATAACGAATATGTTTAATAGGATAAGCTAATTTACTTTTCCCCATATCTTTTACAGATAAATTTTGAACTTCTTTATTTGATAAAGTTTCTTTAATTTTTTCAACAACTGGTGTTACCTCATCTTCTGCAAGAGTTCCAGGTAAAACACACAACATTTCATAATTATTCATAAATGTACTTTTTGTTTAAATTTTGCTTAATTTTAGATAATTTTTCACCAAAGACGACTGGAAACAATATATCATGACTTTATTTTTTTGTCAAGGTTATCATCTAAGACTTTTTCACAATTTTTTTTAACTTATTTGAGTTATTTTTTACAAATAATCCAAAAAATATAGCAGTAAATCCGCCAGCAGTAGCAGTCAAATATTTTTCTGCTAAATCTTGCGCATTTTCTTTATTTTCTATCTCTTTTTTCTCTATAAAATCCTCTGAAACACCTATTTTTATTATATCTTCTTGTTTTCTAGGTAAAATTTGATAACCTGTCTTAGTTTGACTAATAATTCCTATGATTTTAACAACATCACCTTCTTTAAAAATCTTTTTATTTATTTTAGTTCCCTTTTTAAAATAAATTTTTATTTCAGCTGTACCGTCGTCAATATACATATAAGATGATTTTATCTCTGTTATTTCTCCTTTAACTTGAGATAAATAAGCCTCGTATTGTTCTCCTACAACTGATATTTCTAACTCTATAGGTTTTGGTTCTTCTTGATTTTTTAAAATAACTATATCAGTTTCTTCTTTTATTTTTAATCTAGCTTCTCCACTGGTCTCAGTAAGTTCACCTGTTACCTCTATTTTATCTCCTACTTTTAAAGTAGGAAAATTTTTTTTATAAGAATATATTTGTATTCCTGGTGAACCGACTATATAAAAATATTGAGAACCTAAAACACCAGGTTTTACAGCGACTACACCTGAAACTTTCACCATATCTCCAATATCTTCATTTCTAATATTTTCTAAAGTTGTCTCAATAATAGGCTTAATCATTTTACTTTTTATAGTTGTTTTTACTTTTTTTTCTTCTTTTACCTCACTTAAAATATTTTTTTTTGCAGGTGTAGGAGTAGATGTCCATGTCCAAATATTATTTTCATCTTTAACATAACTAGCCCCTTCAAAAGAATCATTGTAATCAACATAATCTATAATAGTTCCATCAGGATATAGATATCTAACTGAATCATCCGAATTATTTAAAGCTATTTTTGTATCTTGGCGACCAAATATTTTATATTCATTTGCTTTTA
>Ga0075122_10002395_pt1 | contig 12398 bp, 16 predicted proteins | sample AntAceMetag02UKB_FD_69790 | JGI IMG/M metagenome (GOLD analysis project Ga0075122, IMG submission 69790) | Saline lake microbial communities from Ace Lake, Antarctica - Antarctic Ace Lake Metagenome 02UKB | ecosystem: Environmental > Aquatic > Non-marine Saline and Alkaline > Saline | place... | reverse complement strand
ATTTTGTAAACATAAACTAAAGCTTAAAAATGAAGTGGAAGAATATCTTAGCCATTTTAAAAAGAAGGGTGTAGCCATATGGGGTGCTGGACATCAAGCACTTGCGGTTATTTCCTTACTTGGGTTGTCCGATAAAATAAAATATGTTGTTGATTCAGCACCATTTAAACAAGGCAAATTTACACCAGTTACACATATTCCAATAGTCTCTCCCCAAACTATTAGCACTAACCCGATTGAAGCAGTTATTGTTATTGGGGGTAGTTATTCTGATGAAATATCAAAAACAATTCAACAAATGCAGATTGAACACCCTAGTAAAATAAATCTAGCCATATTAAGGGATTTTGGTTTGGAAGAGATTAAAGATGAAGAATAATACATTAACTCAGGGTAGGGTAAGTATTATAATTCCCATATATAATGGTGAAAAATATATTCATAGGTGTCTTAAAAGTATTTTAGATCAAAGTTATAAGAATATAGAATTAATACTTATAAATGACGGTTCAGAAGATAATAGTGGGGGGATATGTGATGAATATGTACTTAAGGATAAGAGGATTAAGGTAATACATAAAAAGAATACTGGTCCTGCTGCTGCAAGAAATAAAGGCATAAAAAATTCAGGAGGGGAGTTTATTCTTTTCGTTGATATCGATGATGTTATTGAGAAAGAATCTTTAAGTTTATTAATTAAAACCTACAAACAACAAGAAGCAGATATGATAATTGGAGATTTTAAAAGAATAAAAAAAGGGAGTATTGTAGAGAGGACTGATTTTCCTCTATTAAATAATAAATTATTGACTAAAAAAGATCTTATTGATTGTGCTAGACTTTATTTAAAAAAACCAAATAAATATTTATTATTTGCATATTCTTGGGGGAGGTTATTTAAATCTTCTATTATTAAGGAGAACAATCTTTTTTTTGATATTCGATTACATACTTATGAGGATGTTGCTTTTAACTTTGGTTATCTAAATCATGTTAATAAGGTTTATTTTTTAAAAGAGATTGTTTACTATCATACTATTGGAGAGGATAATGTTTCTGCTACAATGGCATTTGGAGATAATCCTGAAAGATTGTTTGGATATAAACAAGCACTTATTAAGATAAGAGATTTTCTTAAAAATAACCTTTCTGATTTTAAGATTAGAAGAGAAATAGGCCATGCAGATGTTTCATTAACTATAATTCAACTAGTCCGTACTTGCACCAATCTTAATCATCAAAACAAGAAGATCATAAGTAAATTTATTAAAAAATTGGTTAATAATTTGGATTTAAGAAGTAATCTCAAATTTTATTCTCCTTCTAAAGGAGAGAGCAAAATTCTCCCTTTGTTAATAAAATTAAAACTTATTTTTTTGATTATACTTGTTTGTAAATATAAAGCTAATAAAAGATATAAAAAAAGGGTGATTACCATATGAATTTTAATAATCATTCAAAACAAGAAACCATTGAGAAACTTAAGAATGGAGAACTCCCCATAATAATATTTGGTGCAGCCACAGTTGGAGAAGTAATGTACCATGCTTGTTCTAGTGTTGGAATAAAGGTAGAATGTTTTTGTGAGAATAATATTAATAAAACAAAAAAAACCCTTTGTGGTATTAAAGTTTATTCTGTACAAGATGTAAAAATAAAATATCAGGACGCAATTTTTCTAATATCTGCTGCAGATATAAAAGATGTGGTTGATCAATTACAGAATTTAGGATATTCTAAATGGTATGCCAGTAGTTTATTACTAAGAAATTTTAACACATACCAATATCAATTTAATGTACCAATGGATTTTGTGGAATATGCTATTGCTACATGCCTCTTATGTCATGATAGTTATTTAACTCCAGATAAACTATTTTTAAGAAGTGTAGATATTGTCATCACAGAACATTGTTCATTAAGATGTAAGGATTGTTCTAATCTTATGAGATATTATAAAAATCCGGTGAGTTATGAGACTAAAGAATTAATAAAAACCATAGACAGATTTTGTTTTATTATGGACGAAATAAATGAATTTAGGGTTATTGGTGGAGAACCCCTTATGAACAAAGATTCCCATTTAATAATAAAAAGATTAATTGATGAACCAAAAGTTAAAAAAGTAACAATCTATACAAATGGAACAATTGTTCCTAGAGAAGATCAAATTGCGTATTTAAAAAATAGTAAGATCCTATTTATTATTACAGATTATGGTAAACTCTCAAGAAATCTTGATAGTTTAATTAAAGTTTTGTGTGAGAATGGAATAGCTTATTATGTAGAAAAAGTTGAGGGTTGGACTGATTGTGCAAAAATAATGAAACATAATCGGAAGAGTGAAAAACAAAAAGAAATATTTAGGAATTGTTGTGCCAAAAATACAACCACCTTATTAAAAAGAAACCTTTATCGTTGTCCTTTCTCTGCAAATGCCTCTAATCTTAGGGCAGTTCCTACTTTTAAAGAAGATCATATCAATATTTTTGATGAAAGTATTAATATTAATGAAATGAAAACGAAAATTAAAAAATTCTTTTTAGTAAAAGATTTTTTAAATACTTGTGATTATTGTAATGGTAGATCTTTTGATGATCCTGAAATACAACCTGCCATCCAGGTTAATAAACCTATAGAATATCAAGAGTATTAGCTATGTATAATACTAAAAACAAATAAATGTAATTAATCAAAATAAATCATGTCAAATCAAACAGAAAAATTGAATCAAATAGAACTGGGGAAAAGAGATTTGTTAAGAAAAGAAAAGCCTCTTGTTTATGAAAAAATAAAAAGATTTAAAGATAAAGTTAAAAGGGGGGAGAGTATTGCTATTATACAATTTCAATATGATTATAAGTGTAATTTTAAGTGTCCACATTGTTCGGTAAAAAGATTCCAAGGAAAAAAAGAAGGAAGATATTTTACAATCGAAGATGTTAGAGAACTTTCACGACAGGCTGATGAGATGGGGCTCGCACATTTTGTAATTACTGGTGGAGAGCCATTAGTTTTTCCAGATCTTGATGAATTAGTTGAAGCGATTGATCCCCAGAAATTTTATATATCTTTAGACACAAATGGCTGGCTTTTGGATTATGATAGAGCAAAACATCTAAAGGATATTGGGGTTGATAAAATTCAATTGAGTCTTGATGGGATTTTAGAAAATGGACCAGAGAATCTTCATGGTAAAGGAAAATCAACTAACTGGGCTTTAAGGGCACTTGATGCATCCTTAAAAGCAGGTTTGAATACTATAGTGCAGACAGTAGTCACAAAGCAAAGAGTGAGATCACAAGAATTTATTGATTTTCTTGAATTCCTAAATGGAAAAGATGTTGGAGTATTCATTACTTATGCTAAACCTGTTGGAGCTTGGGAAGGAAATTTTGATGTTCTCGTTGATAGACAAGATATGGATTATGTTAGGGGGCTTGAGAAAAAATATAATGTTTTTACACACCTCACCCCTTCGTATGGGCTTGATTTAGGATGCATAGCAGTTAAAAGAATGGTGTCAATTACTAAGTATGGGGATGTAATGCCCTGTCCATATATTCATGTTTCACTTGGTAACTTTTTTGAAGAACCATTAAAAAAAATTATTGAAAAAGGATTAAATATAAAACATTTTGGGACACGTGTTGATACTTGTCTCGTTGCTGAAGACAGAGATTTCATTAATAAATATATAGCCGGCAGAATCTATGGTAAGCCGCTTCCAGTTCCGTATAATGAAGTATTTGGTAAGGATGATTTATTGAAGGAGGATTTGAATGATGAAGCTTAGTGATTATGTTATGAAATTTCTTGAAGGAAAAACTGATAGTATCTTTTTAGTTTCTGGTGGAGGTTCTATGCATTTAGTAGACTCTATTGGAAGATCTAATTTGAATAGTTATTGTTGTCATCATGAACAAGCATGCACATTGGCAGCGGAAGGATATGCTAGGTTAAAAAATGATATTGGTGTTGCTTGTGTTACAACTGGGCCCGGAGGAACAAATGCTATTACTGGTGTTGCTGCAAGTTGGGTTGATGGTATTCCCATAATGATAATTTCAGGGCAGGTAAGAATAGAAACCATGTTAAAAAAAGAGGATAAAAAAAAGGGACTAAGGCAAGTTGGGCCACAAGAACTTAATATAATAGATGTTGTTAAACCGATTACAAAATACTCTGTTACAGTAATGGATCCAAATAAAATAAAGTATCATTTGGAGAAAGCAATTTATTTAGCAAAAGATGGTAAACCTGGACCTGTTTGGATAGATATCCCATTAGATATTCAAAGTTCTGAAATACAAGAAAAAAGTTTAAAAGGTTTTTCAATTCCCAAAAAACAAAAAGCAAAAATTCCTTTTGGGAAAATAGTAAATGAATTAAACAAAGCTAAAAGACCTCTAATGCTTGTGGGTAATGGGGTATGGCTTTCAGGAGCACAAGATTTGTTGTGGAAGTTTATTGAAAAATTTAAGATTAATGTTGTTTCATCTATGAGTGGGGATGATTTAGTGAATGAGAGTTATCCAAATTATCTTGGAAAACAAGGGACTACTGGAACCGAAACTGCAAATTATGCAGTGGATAATTGTGATTTATTATTAGTTTTGGGCACAAGAATGCAAATAAGACAAACCTCATTTGATTATGGTAATTTTGTTAAGGGCGCTAAAAAGATTATGGTTGATATTGATGAAGCAGAATTAGATAAAATTAATTTTAAACCAGACATTGGGGTTGTAGCAGATGCAAAAGATTTCTTGGAAGGAATTATGGAGAAGGATATAAAATTACAAAAATGGGAAGTTAAAATTAAGAAAAGAAGGAGCAATGAAACAAAAAAAGGATATATTGATATTTATGAATTTTTTGATAAAGGGCTTAATAAGATAGGCTTTCCTTTTCCGGTGATAACTACTAATGGAATGGCTTGTGAATCGAGTCACCAAGCAATTAAGTTGAGTAGGGCACAAAGATTAATAACAAATACTGCTTTTGGAGAGATGGGAAAAGGATTACCTATGGCCATTGGAGCTTGTGTTGCAAATGGAAAAAACCCAGTAATTTGTATGGAAGGAGATGGATCAATAATGATGAACTTACAAGAATTACAAACAATAAAACATCACAACCTACCCTTAAAGATTTTTTTGTTAAATAATGGGATTTATTATTCTATTAGGAATACAATGAATAGTTATTTTGGAAATGTTTTTGCAGCTGATGTTGAATCTGGAGTAAGTGTTCCTAATTGGAAAAAACTAATGGAAGGATTAGGAATTAAATATGAGAAGATAAAAGATAAAAGTGATTTGCATAAACTAAAACACATATTAAATTTTGAAGGGCCTATTTTTTGTGAATTGGTTCTTGATCCAAATCAGAAAATGCTTCCGAAATGGATGGCAAAAAAATGAAAGAAGCAATTATTTTTGATTTTGATGGAGTCCTTGCCAAATCAAATGACATAAGAGAGAAGACTTATTTTGATATTTTTAATCATATAAAGAATTCAGGTGAATTAGTAAAGGAAGCTCTTACGGAAGATCAAAAAAGAAATAGGTATGGTATTCTTCAAGCAGCCCTACAAAAATTAAAAGATAAAAACCTTATGCAATTTCAAGATATTGGGGAGGAGACAGAGAAATATGTTAATAAATATAATGAGATTACAGAACAAGAGGTTTCAGTTGTTGAAGAAGTTCCTGGAGCCAATAATGCACTCAAGGTTCTTTCTAAGAAATATGATCTCTTTATTGTTACTGGAACAATGCAAAAGAGTATAGACGTAGTTTTGAAGAATAGAAAGTTAGAACATTATTTTAAGAAAGTATATGGGGGGTTTAGAGACAAGATAGGGGGTATGAAATTATTGTTATTAGAACAAGGGATTGAACCAAAGAAATCTATATTTGTTGGGGATGGAAAATCAGACTACGAATGTGCAAAGAAGTTTGGTATAATGTTTATAGGGGTACTGAATGATACAAATAATTTTGGTGAAATGGATGATGTTAAATATGCTTTGTATGATTTAAAAAGATTACCAGGAATAGTAGAAAAAATTAAAAAGGATTTTTGATAATATGAATAAAAAAGAGAAACAACTAAGAAGAGAAATTTCAGAAAAAGTTAAAGAGATTTATGATTTAAGAAAAAAAGATGAGAAATTTATTCCTGGAAAAAGTAAGGTTAATTATTCTGGGAGGGTTTTTGATGAAAAAGAGATGCAGTCCCTTGTAGATAATTCTGTAGATTTCTGGCTTACCCTTGGAGAGAAAGGAAAGGAATTTGGAGAGAGGTTTGCAAAATATCTTGGTTTAAAAAAAGTGATTCTTTGTAACTCTGGTTCTTCGGCAAATCTATTGGCAATTAGCTCGCTTTGTTCCCCAATGGTGGATAACCCCTTAAAAAAAGGGGATGAGGTAATTACAATTGCAGTGGCATTTCCAACAACCATTGCTCCAATAGTTCAAAATAATTTGGTTCCAGTTTTTGTAGATATTAATCTTGGAGATTATAATATTAATGTGGATATGATTGAGAAAGCAATAAGTGATAAAACAAGAGCGATATTTTTTGCACATACATTAGGGAATCCTGCAGATATGGATAAAATTATGAAGATAGCAAAAAAACATGATTTATATGTTATTGAAGATGCCTGTGATGCATTAGGCTCAAAGTATGATGGAAAGTTAGTTGGGGGATTTGGGGACATTTCAACCTATAGTTTTTATGCACCCCACCATATAACAATGGGAGAGGGGGGAGCATTAGCTACAAATAACCCAAAGATTGCCCGTGCCGCCTTATCATTGAGGGATTGGGGAAGAGATTGTTTTTGTAAAACTGGAGAAGAAAACCCGAATGGTGCTTGTGGTAATCGGTTTAAACATAAATTCCCTCAATTGCCAGCAGGATATGATCACAAATATGTATATAGTAATATAGGATACAACCTCAAACCTCTTGATTTACAATGTGCGATTGGCTTAGAACAGATGAATAAACTTTCAGAGTTCATTAAAAAGAGAAAAGAAAATTTTCAAAGACTTTACAAAACATTCGAAAAATATGGGGATATGATAATTTTACCTACATGGTCTAAGAAAGCAGATGTTTCTTGGTTTGCATTTCCCATCACAATAAAAGAAAATGCTAGATTTAGTAGAAAGGATATGGTTGAATATTTGGAGAGTAAAAATATAGAAACAAGGATGTTATTTGGGGGGAACATATTGAGACAGCCAGGATTTTCAAATATAAAAAGAGGGGTCGTTGGAAGTTTGGAAAATACGGATAAGGTACTGAAAAATACATTTTTTATAGGGGTTTATCCAGGATTAACAAAAGAAAAGATTAATTATGTATGTAATTGTATAAACGAATTTTTTAGTAGATTTTAAGGAGTAATATGAAAAAAGAAAAAATTTGGAAATTTGTAAAATTTTGTTTTGTTGGTGGAACAAGCGCATTAATTGGATTAATCTTCTTCAATATCTTTTTTTTGTTTAGCTTAAATTTTGTTGTTTGTGTCCTTTTGTCTATGGCAATTTCTATAATTTATAATTTCAGTATGAATAGGAATGTGACCTTTAAGGCTAGAAAGATTTCTGTTAAAAACCAAGTATGGAAATACGGAATTGTTTATTCGATTTCACAGGGAGCAAGCCTTTTTACAAGTATAACCGTAAGATCTTTACTTGGTGAAGGGATATTAGAAGCGAATATAGCAGTTATTGCTGGAATCGCGATTAGCATCCCAATTGGTTTTTTTGGTTCACTGTTATGGGCGTTCAAGACTAAACCAAAACATTTAAATAGTTAAATTCACCCCAATAGACTATGGTTACTATTAGATTAAGGACCATAGATTACTAGGTTAATAAAGAAGATGAAATCTAATTTACAAAATAACATAAAGAAGGGGGTTGTGTTCGTTATAATTATTTTCTGTGTTGGAATTGTGGTTATGAATATACAATACAAAGGTATAAATATCAAAAATATCTCATTATTTGTACTTGTCGCGGCATCAATTTATTTTGGTGTTCTTCTCGGGAGAAGAAAAAAAGTTGAAAGAACGGAAGAAGATGTTGGTGAAGAAACAACCACCAGCCAACCTACCATCCCTGAGGAGTTTAAAGACGAAGAAAATAGATTTACCGGATTAGATTCCTAAAAATAAATACAAACGGAGGAAAAAATGGAAGAAGAAAAAGAAACTGAAGAAGAATCATCAGAAGAAGAAACGTCAGAAGAAGAAACGTCAAAAGAAGAATCATCAGAAGAAGAAACAGAAGATTCTGAATAAATAAATAGGAGTCTTTTTTATTCTTCTATTTTTCTTTTTTTTCATTACAAAATAGAATGAAACGAATAAATAAGGGTTGGGTTGGTATTTGCATGCTAGTAATAGTACTTTTAGGTCTCTCTTCAACTATTATGGCAGAGAATTTAACAAGAAATGAATCTATAAACACCACAAGTATTGACACTATCGTAATTATGGAGGACATAGAGAATGAAGAAGCAATTTGTGAAGAACAAATAGGGGTACTTATAGGAGAGTATAACAGTTTGTTAGATGATTTTAAAAATAATAGAAATTGTGATGGGGTAGCTTATACAACGCTTAGAAACATGAATGATCAATTAAGTGAAGAGAGAGATAGTTGTGTAACTAAAATAACAATTTACCGGGTTGGGTTTTATTCAATGTTAATACTCCTTGTGATAACAGCAATTATAATCATTGTCATGTCAATAAGAATAAAGAAAGAGTAATAAACTAAATTTAATATATGGGGGTCAAAAAATGGAAGAGAACACACAAGAGAAGAAGGCAGATGAGAAACAAGTGAAGAAACAAATAGATGAAAATATTATCTTTATAGGAGCAAAACCAGTTATGAACTATGTTACGGCAGTAATTATGCAAGTTACAACAGGAAAACAAGATGAAATCAGGGTATGCGCAAGAGGGAAATTTATTTCGAAGGCTGTTGATGCAGTTGAAATAGCACAAAAAAGATTTCTAGAAGGCAAAAACGCAATAGTAAAAAAAAGCATAACAACAGATAGTGAAAAATTTAATATAACTGATCAGGGAAAAACTAAAGAAATTAATATTTCTACAATAGAAATTATTTTGGTAAAGGGGTAGAAAGATATAAATACTATCTGTCCCTCCCAATTTTACTTATGAAACTAGTAGGCTTCACATAATTTCCTCATCTTATTTGATGAATGAATTATTTGTGTAGGCGGAGTTCATTATCTTAACTATGGATAAGGGAATTATTATTTGTATTGGGGCAATTTTACTATTTTTCTATTTCTTTAGTCCTGTTCCTTATTGTATTATTTCAGAGAAAAGTTTTTGTGTTGCTGATGCGATTTATACATTGGAAGAAGCTTCAAAAGTAAAAGAGATAACAGCAATTCAGTTAAATGTGAATGGGACTTCTATGTCGCCAACGATACAAGATGGTTCTGAATGTTTGTGCGTTAAAAAAACAAGTTATGAGGTGGGGGATATTATTTTCTTTTTTGCAGAAATAAACGGGAATCTAAAAGGAATATCCCACCGGATTGTTATGATGAATGGTAAGGGGATAGTTACTAAGGGGGATGGCAATGATTTTTTTGACCCATCAATGACAAAAGAAAGCATAGTGTGTGCCATTCCAGAAATCCCAAGATGGAAAACTTTTACTTAGGTTGATCCAGGACTCCTACAGGAATAATTACTCTATCTTTTGTTTCTTTTCCAGTGTATCCCATTAGTTCGAACCGTATTCCCAAAATTATTCCACTATATGGATGGATTCCAATAACCCCTTTTTTCTTATAACCTTTCTTTATTATTTCAAAACCGACATCCCTCCGGATTGTTCCAGAAGTCCTTGAAACCATATCCTGCTCATGAATTCCCTCACCCGGGAGCATAACTCTTACCTTGCAATCGAAAGGAATTTCTTCTCCTTTTAACCTTTTTCTATCTAACGCATTAGAGGCAATTTGTTTTATTATGTGTTCTGGAATTAATCTTGGTTCACTTGTTTCTCTATAAAGCAAGAATACTATTAGAATTCCAAAACCGATTATACCTCCCCAGAAAAAAGGACTAAAAGATTCCTTGGTTTTAACAAGGTAATTCCCTCCGAAAATTAGAAAAGAAATAAAAATTATATGGGTTGGTTTAATTTGTTTAGATATTTTAGTCCATTTACTATTCTTCTTTTTCTCCCAGTTTACAAACTCTTCATAAGAATCTCCCTTTTCCATCTTAAATTTTAGTAAACCGATATTGGTCTGGTTGTTTAGTCAAGGTTATTCTATTTACAGGTTTTTTAAATTTTTTGCCTTCCCTTGTTATTATATCTTCTTCTTTTTTTTCAAATCTTATTGGAAACCCATTAATAGGGGTAATACCCAAGGCCTCCCATTGTTTTATTATTTGCAAGGCTCTTTCTAAATGGGTATCTAAGACACAAATCTCTATTTGATCAAATTTTTGAAATTTGTACAAAATCGTTTGATTGTATATCTCCCCTCTCTTTCCTGCAATTTTCACTATATTTGTTTCTTCTTTAGGTTCTTTATCCATTTGTTCTTTATTGTCAAACAATTCCTTATAAATTTCTCCTTCTGGAGAATATGAATCTTCCATACTAATAATTTAATTTCATTGGTTTAATCCTCATCCCTTTCCCTTTTCCCCCTCATAATATCAGTTGTTTGTTTCATAATTTTTTCCCAGACTTCTGCTCCTTGTGCTATAAATTCAGAGGGATTAGTCCTGGCAAGTTGTAACTGTTCAGAAAGAAAAATATTTTCTCCCTCCAAAATCACAACCCTTCTTTCTTCTTCTGCTAATTGTTCCCTTAAACTCCAATCTCTTCTACCTAGTTCTGTTTCATCATGGTTAAGGTTTTTAATATAAAGCCATTTTTTATTTGCATCATCAAGCAAATTCAATGGAATCAAATCTTTTTTGAGTACCCTAAAATCCATATTCATATTTTGGTTCAGCATCTCAGTTGTGATATTGTATCTTTTTCTTAATAGTTTACTTGGTTTGAGAACAAAATCGACTATTTTTTTTTCATCGTCATCTTTTCCCTCTATGCCACCCTGGATAAGCGCAGTATAACCATCACCGAACATCAACATAGAATATTCTGGAGAAACTAATATATTTTCTTTTGGTTTATCTGCCATTATTTATTTTCCTCAGCTAATTTAACTTCTTCATCAAGTAAAGACTTTAATCTTTCGCATTTCTTTATTCCTGTTTTGGCCATTTTTATCCTTGTAGATTTTTATTAAATTCATCCTCAGATTTGTCCTTTCCTCCACCTTTTCCAATTTTTCCAGTGAATAATAGTGTTGCAACCACCGCGATGGCTGCTGCAACAACACCATAAATCCACTTTAAATTTTCTGTCTCGTCCTTTTCTATTTGGTTATCACTTATTGTGCTTTGTAAGCTTCCTATTGTTATATCCTTACTTTGAAGACTAAGATTACAATTATTTAAAGCATCTTTGGTAGTTGTAGCATTTTCACCTTCATATTCATTTAAATCTAATAAGCATGCTGTCCAAGCAGTATTATAACTTGCTTTTTCTTCTAAACAGGTAGATTTCCCATCCAAACAGGCTACATATTGTGAAACAACATCCATGCTAACAGACTCGTTTTTTATAAAAATAAATGAAAATGAAAATTCCTTATATTTTACTAGATGATCAGAGATTACTAAAGAATTAGTGCTATTCAAAATTTCAAAAGTTTCAGTTCTGTCATTCCCAGAAAAATCACTGTTTATTATTTCAAGAGTATTATTGTAGATTTTTATGGTGATTGTAGTTTCTCCGATTGTATCTGCAAGGATTAATGGAGAAACTAATAATAAAAGAAGGATAGGAAGTATACAATGTTTTGTCAAATTTATTTGTGGAGTGATTTTTCCTTTCATTTGGATTTTGAATTTTTCTATCGAAATTTGTTAAAACTCTCCTGGTGTTTTAATTAATCTTAAAAAAATAAATTGAAAAGCCTTTAAATAACTTGTGTTTTTGATAAATTCTTAACAAAATAGGGGATATTCCAACATTTCAGAAAAAATTGCTCCAATAGAAACATTTAAATAGAACAAGCCCCTTCATTCTTTACTATTAATGTTCCGCATTAAATAATCTTCGAATAAAAATGCGACATTGCCCGAGAGAATTTAAAAAATTCTCAAACCATATATCCCATAAATCTAAGTTTTCTCGTCGAGAAAGCTAATTTTTTCCATACCATTTGAAACCATCATGAAGGTACTTGTCTCTGTGTTTTTATTCTAGATGAATTAAATATATGGAAAAAAATTT
>Ga0075122_10002393_pt1 | contig 12403 bp, 12 predicted proteins | sample AntAceMetag02UKB_FD_69790 | JGI IMG/M metagenome (GOLD analysis project Ga0075122, IMG submission 69790) | Saline lake microbial communities from Ace Lake, Antarctica - Antarctic Ace Lake Metagenome 02UKB | ecosystem: Environmental > Aquatic > Non-marine Saline and Alkaline > Saline | place... | reverse complement strand
AGATATAAGGGCGTATGGTACATGGAAGATGAGAAAGGAAAGGAACTCTTAAAAGAGGATTACCCAACAATCCCGATAGCTGTAGCCAGGGCGATCAAGGTTAGAGGACAGGTCTGGGGTAGGAGTTCCGGGACGTTACTGATCTCTACGATAAAATGTGTGAACTATGTTGTAGGCGAAACAGTAAAGATATTGGAGAAAATGGAAAATCCGTCTCTGGGTATATGGAATAACGCCATATTCGGGGATAGCGTGGTTGATTCCTCGCCTGGCGCGTTGGTAGTTTTCAATGAAGGCGTAGGGAACCCACAGAAGAACCCGGTATTCCCGTTACATGATGTAGGGGATCCGACAGGGATAATCCAGTATTTGATACCGTATTTCAATGAGAAGATAACTTCAGGGTTTAAAGTGGATCTCTTATTGGATTTTAGCTCGGCCAAAGAAATGACAGCTACGGAGAGTTTACAGAGATACGTTATTAGAGGTAAGAGTCTATCGAGTCTGATGCAACAGCAGAAGGTCGAGATGTTGGAACCAATGACTCATAGATCTGTATCGTTATGCGATAGATCTAAGCTGTTAGGTGTAGATCCTAGTGTGAACAAGAAAGTAGCTAAAAAATTAAAAAATCTCGACAGAAGCGATGCTATTATCCCGGACATTGTGTTGGAATACAAGAATGCTGGGAAACCTTGGTACAAGATCAAGTACAATAACGAACTAGATAAGCTATCAAGGACAGAAGCAATCGAGAACATACTACAGATAATCAATCTGATAACTGCTATTTCCGGGTTATATCCGATTATCGTAGCAGCTATAGATTGGTTTAAGCTGGTACAGGACTTAAATACTTATCTTGCATTGGACTATGCTATCTCCGCAGATGAATTTAAGGCTATAGTTCTTGCTGATGCGGAGTCGAAAAGGCAGATAACGGAAGCACAAGTGGGTAAGGATGTGGCTAGTACAGGTAAAGATCTTGTTGATATGCAAAAAACCGCAGGGGGTGGAGATAAAGATGGGGGATAAAAATATTGATATGGGTGTTGTGGAGACTCTGTTACAGCAGAAGAAAGCGAAAGATGAGGCACAGAAAGCTTTTCAGGAAGAGATGGAATTTCTGAAGAGGGATGCGAATGTATGCTTCGGATCGACAAGCGGTAAGAAGATCGCTAAGTTTATGATGAAGTTAAGTGGGATATATAATATAGGCAAGAACTCTACGGATCCCGCGCACATGGGAGAAGAGAGAGGGTTAACTAAGCTATACCTTATTCTAATAAAAGGGATGTGTACTCCCGACTTGATAGCTGAGATTGAAAGGCCAACAGAAGGAGAAAATTGATATGGAGATATTGAGATTATTGATGCCTAAGTTATTTTTTAGTTTAGGGGATGAAGGCGCGGGTGAAGGCGGAGCGGGAGCCGGAGCCGAAGGCGGAGAAGGTGCGGGCGAAGGTGGAGAAGGCGGTGCTGGGGAAGGTGGATCTGGAGCCGGAGAGGGTGGCAATGAATTTAAGCTCCCGGATGAATACAAAGAAAAACCTTGGGCGAAAGAGATTAAAAGCGTAGATGATCTTTTAAAGCAGCACGATGGCGTACAGGAACTTATTGGCAAGAAGAGTTTACCGCCTAAACTTGAAGAAATGACAGATGTACAGAGAGAAGAGTATTACAAGGGATCAAGGCCGGAGAAGTGGGAAGATTACGAGTTCCCGGAAAGCTTTACCGATTTTGAGAAAGAGAGTACAGCTAAAGTATTTCATAAATACGGTGTGAGTGCGTTCAAGGGGAAGGCTTTAGCGTTGGAGTTAGAGGCTGAAAACAAGAGGCTTAAAGATGAGACTTATGGAGAGAAGCCTTGGCAAGAGATACTTAAGAACTCTTTCGGGGCAGAGTTTGAGAAGAAAGGTGGAGAGATAACCGGGTTTATAATGAAAAATGCTACAGAAGGGGATCAGGCATTTCTAAAAGCTGCCCCCAATGAGGTACTTGGCGCATTTTATAGGACTATTAATAATGTTCTGGGTTCTTATGGAATAACGGATACGGGTAAAGGCGGGGGGAAACCGGGGAACGCTGGCGGAATAGATATGGATAAACAGAGGGCGGAGATAAGACAGCAGATAGTGGATCTTAGCAAGAAGCCACATACGGCTGAAGAGAAAAAGAATTTAATTGACAAGTTAAAAAATAGCTACAAATAAGGAGATTGATATGGAAAGCACAAAAGATTCGGCAACACAGCCAACAGAACCAGCAGTAAAGAAGGCGGATAAAGTGAAGATGTTAAAAGCGACAGTATCCGGGAGTTTTAAAACACAGCCGGGAAGCGACAAAGACAGATGTAATTTTAGTAGTATTCAAGGCCTTATGGTGTTTGAAGAATACGATTATCACATCTCGTTTGCGCGCAGGATGTTTCCGATGTGGCTTGAAAAAAATAAAGCGTATAAGGATAAGAACTATGAAGGTCTTATCAAGATATATGTAGACGATGTGGAAGAAATTGAAGGTACTCCGCTATGTTTACACAAAGATATTAAGCAAATGACATGGGCGGAACTCATGAGCCTCGCGTGTTATAAAAAGCTTAGAGAAATACCGTTATATAAGTCAGGAGATATCAGGAGAGCAAGAGAGACAGCTTATGCCATGTACGAATCGAAAATCAATAACAAGTTGATTATTCGTACAACTCAGGATATGCAGAGGTTCAAAGAAAAACTAACTGAACGGTTGGTTACTTTGGGAGACCTCTTAGAGGGCGTGGAAGTTACAGGCGAACAAGTAGCGAAAGCTCTTAAGAAGTGTCATGATATGACACAAAACGCCTTAGATCCGTCAAAAAGCTATAATTTTGCTAAACTGCCGTCTCTAGTTGTAGATCGGTAAAAGAACTACTCATTCTTGGGTAGCTTGCACCTTTTTAAAGGTTAAAGTCCAAGCGAGAACGTAAGGAATCCGATTTGTTCGGGGAGTTCCGCTAAGTATTATTAACTTTCTAAGGAGGTGCGAAAATGGGAATAATCAGTCCTAGTTTGGATCAGGGGGCATTGCAGTCTTTCAAAGACAGCTTTTACCAACTGGCCCAGCAAACAAAGTCAAGAGTGGGTTCTTCCAAGGCGGTAACATTCTTACCGTCTAAAGGAAAGACTCAGAATCTTGCGCGTATCGGTAAAGTAGAGCTTACCGAAGTTTCTACCCGTAATCCCAACAAGCAATATGGTGATTACAACTTGGATAATCGTCAGCTTACAAAGAGACGGTTTACTAAGACTATCCAAATTGATAACCTATACGACATCAACGAACTTATCGCAGATCCTACAAGCGATATTCTCGCCCAGCTATTAGCAGCTAAAGAAAGAGTTATTGACAAAGTGCTTTTGGACTCGGCTTCAGGTGCGGTCTTAACTGGCGCGCCAGATGCTACGCCTACGTCTACAAGTGCTTCTGATGATGGAGTTTTAACCATAACTGCTACTGGTGGTGTGGATTATGACGATATCAAAGAAATTACCCAGCATTTCATCAACAACGAAATACCCGTTGAAGAGTTCCGGGGTTCTCTTATCTGTTTGACAGGTCAAGAGAATAGCGATTTGATGTCGATTACTCAGTTCGTCAGCAATGATTATATCTCCGCGAAACCAGTAGACGAAAGCGTTATGTCTAAGCTGGGTATGTATTCGACTGTTTTCTTTGCCGGGAGTGCTACGGGTGGGATTACAGTAACGAATCCTATACTTGCGGAAGGTGCTACGAATAGAACGTGTGTGGTTCTCGCTCCTAAATCTCTTGCTGTATCAATGGAGATTGGGGATGTATCTGTAGAGAAATCTGCTACTAAGGTTAATTCTATGGATATTACAGTTGATTTCTGGATCAACTCAATGAGAACTGAGGGTGAAAAAGTCCAGTTACTTACGACAACTATATAAACGGGAGGTGATTTAAAATGGCTAGCAGAGTAACGACAGGTTATACCAACAAACCAAAAGCTCCCCTTTATAATCAGGGTGGCAAATTACTGACAGTACAGGCGGAAGTTGCGGTACTGGCTGCATGGAACGATGGTGATACTGTTATACTTGCTCGGAATATTACCTTGGCTTCAAGGGTAGTGAGCATAATAATGAAAACAGCGGGTTCTATAACAGGAGCTTTAGACTATGATATCGGTGTGTATAAAGCCGGGGACAGCGATGGCGATAGTCTCGGTGATGTTATAGATGCGGATATACTGGCAGACGGTCTGGATTTTGACGCGGGTGTTGCGTTAGGTGCAGATATTCTAGGTTCTGGCCTTACGTTCTACAAGTATAAAACGCTTGGAGAATTGTTAGGTTATGAATCTGAAGCGGAATTTCCTGTGGGCGGAGTTCATATTGTTATGACTCTGAATACAGCGGGTTCGGCTACGGCTGATCTTGATATGGAAATCAAGATAGATCCGGCTGGATAAAGAAACGATAGAGTGTGGGAAGTCTCTTTGTTGGGGCTTCCCTACTCTTAACAAGGAGGACAGGGGATTAGATACCTTCTTACCGTTATTCCCTATATTTAAGCATGATCCGAACCCGTTCCCGCAAGCGCATAACGATTTCTTACAACTATTATGGGAAGTTGGGTTAATCGGGTTATCAGGATTTCTATATTACTGTGTGAACCTTATTAAAAGGTTATATAAAGCTGAAGCATTTATTTATATTGCCGGGTTATCGTGTGTGGGAGTGAATATGTTTTTTGCCTTCCCATCGCGCATGACTCAGACAATGATATTAATGGTCTGTTTTGTCGCATTTTGCGAAAGAACAGCAAGGGAAAATTGATATGTATAAGACATCTGACCTGTATTTAGCAGCGTTCCTGAAAGCTTCAGGGCATAAGATCGAAACTATTGATAGAGGACAGAGAAAAGTATATTTCCATTTTGAAGATGTAGACGAGACGGTGGTAACAGGTTTCTATAACGATGAATCAGTAGGAGCTTTAACATATAAAAATGCGATCAATAATCTTAAAACCATGATATTCAGGGGAGACAAATAATGGCAAACACAAAATCAAGTATATGTAATCTGGCTTTAGGAAGATTGGGAGATTATGCGGGTGTAAGCGATATAGATACCCCGGAGACGGTAGTTGACAAGATCTTTGCTGAATGGTGGGATCCTATAAGAAAGAAAACGCTTAAGCTTCTGATTCCGAGTTTTGCTACGGCAAGAGTCCGGGTATCGGCTCATGTGGAAGCTCCGGCGTTTGGATGGAGTACAGCTTATGAGTATCCTGATAACTGTTTGAAAATGCTGGGTATTGGGGAAGTGCAAGAGAAAGAAAACAACTACGCTATTGAGCAACTTCCAAGCGGTATTAAAGCTATTATGACAGAAGAGGACGGAACGGATGGACTTCCTATAAGGTTCATAAAAGATGAGACGGACGTTTCAAAGTTTACCGATGATTTCGTTACGCTTATGTCTTGGGAACTGGCATACGCGACTTGTATGAAAATAACTAAGGATCTGGAAAGAATGGGTTATATGGAACAGATATTGCCAAAGAAACGGTCTGAGATGGGAGCGGTTGACTCTCAGGAGAACAGGCCGATAAGGATAAGTCATTCTAAATTTTTTAAATCGAGAACTACTCGTAATCCAACTAACCATACAAAGAAATAATTATGCAGAAAATCATATCAATCTATAACAATTTGTCAAGAGGGGAAACGGATCACGATCTGTTAGGTAGGAGCGATTTGCCTATATATAAGAACGGATCTGAACGGTTTAGGAACTTTTGGAGCAACTTTAAGGGTAATGCTCTATATCGTCCGGGATTTGAGAAGATGGTAAAGTTTGAGGATTGCAATATGGTTGAGTTCAAGTTTTCTCAGACTCAGGACTATATAGCTTTATTCTATAAAGAGAAGATCAAGTTCCTGAGCTATGATTCAACCGGGGCGTTTGGGTTTGTACAATCTGGGGGAGCGGATTTAGAAGTAGCTACTCCGTACAGTTTAGCAGAATCCAAAGAGATTCAGTTCGCCCAAAACGCGGATGTGATGTATGTTTGCCATAAAAGTTATGAACCCCGGAAACTAACAAGAGCAAGTGCTACAAGTTTTACGTTTGCTACGTTTGTAAGGGCATCGGATCCGTTTGATGATCCCGCTACGGGGACGGTGGGATGGCCATCTTGTTGTACTTTCTTTCAGGGACGGCTTTATTATGGCGCGCCAACGCTTAAATATACGAATGTTTATGGATCCGTAAGTGGGAGTTATGATAATATGTTAGTGGGTGCGGATGATGATGATGGGTTAGAGATTACGTTGTCGGATATAACAGAACCTATTACTTGGCTTAAGAACGGCCAGAAGAGTCTTATTTGCGGGAACGCGGAAGGGATCGTGCCTATAAACGGGGGAAGTGAAACTGATCCAATTACTCCGAGTACGATTACGGCTCATATGTCGCATACGGACGGGAGCGATTACAGTATTCCTATCCATAAAGATGGATTACTTTTCTATGTTAAATACGATCAGAGAAATGTTAAATATTTTAAGTTTGATCTTCTTTCTGAAACCTTTGATGCGGAAGATGCTAACGCGGTAAGTTATGATATAACAGAGGGCGGAATAAAACAGTTATATCACATCAAAGATAAAAACGATTTGATGTTTACCTTATCAGAAGAGGGAGATTTCTTAAGCTTAAACTTTAACCTTAAAGAACGGATAGCCGGATGGCATAGACATGAGACTCAGGGGACGTTTAAAGATCTGGTTAGAATGTACGATCAGGACAAGAAACATCATTTGTTTGCGCTTGTCGAGCGTACCAATGGATTTTATATAGAAAGGTTAGCTGACATTATAGAGTTTCCATTGATAGAAGATTATTATGGAACTTCAACTACTGAAAAGGCTGATCGGGAAGCATATAATAGGGTTGTCGCAGAAAAGCTTAAAGAGTGTAGGTATTTGGACTCGTACTCAACGTGGAGCGATTACCGTACCTCTACCCTTACATATGATGCTACGGCCGGGACAATAACGTGTACTGGAGCGTTTCTTCCGGGAGATGTGGGGAAAGACATCATATATAAGACAGCAACAGGCCTTGAATACGCTTATTTTGAGATTACAGCCTATATTTCAGGAGATGTGGTAGAAGTTACGGCTTTAAGCGATGTAACGGACACGACCTACTCTAGTTGGTATTTAACCACAGACAGTATAGGTGGGTTGACTCATTTAGCGAACCAGACCGTAGGCATTGTCGCGGATGGCGGGTATATTGGGACAGGAGAGGTAGATGCTTCCGGGAACTTAGATTTCGGGAGACAAGTCGGATCTGCCGTTGTTGGGCTCCTGTATGAAGGGTGGATCCAGAGTTATCCTATTGGGATGTTGGTACAGTTAATTAATACACAGTTATTTCCAAAGAGTGTTACTCAGGCTATTATCCAATGTGTTAATTCGGCCGGGGGAGAGTTTGGGACTTCTCCTTACAGGATGGAAGAGATACAGGACTATCAGACAGTCGGAGCGATCTATGATTTACCGCCTCTGCCTATGGATGGATTCAAGCCGATCATATATTCAGATGATAGCTCTTTAAATAAGAAGTTTATCGTTAAGCAGACGAAACCGTTACCGCTCAACATAACGTCAATAACAGTAGATGTAAAGTTTGGAGACCGACTTTAGGAGATTATATGAATTGGGAAAATAAAGAACAAAGAGCAGCCTATAAAAAATTGTGGCAAAAGAATAATCCGGAAAAAGTACGCGAAGCTAATCAGCGCTGGCAAAAAAATAACATAGAAAAGGTGAGAGAGCGGCAGATACAATATGGTCGTTCAAAACATGGCAAGATAATAAGGACTTTAAATCGCATAAATCAACGGTGCTACAACCCTAACTGCGAAAAGTTCCCTCGTTATGGAGGTAGAGGAATACAGAATTATTTAACGTATGAAAATATAAGTATGTTGTGGAATAGAGACGAGGGGTTTAAGCTTAAAAAACCAAGTATAGACAGAAAAGACAATAATGGGGATTATACGATAGAAAACTGTAGATTTATTGAGATGGATGAGAATAGTGTGAAAGACAAATTTAAAGCCATTAAACAGTTGACCGTGGAAGGCATTCTAATAAAAGTTTGGAAAAGTGCAACCGATATTATTGAAACAATGGGTGGCCATGCGAGCGCTATTTCAATGTGCTGTACAGGAAAGCGCAAGACTTATAAAGGATTCAAATGGGGTTTTGTAACCGGAGACAGATTATGATAAGAGAATATCTGGCTGGGGATGTATATAAAATAGATCAGAACGAAGAACTGAAAATGGATATCACAAAAGAAGGGTTTGTTGAGAAGTTTGAGAGACGGGAAAATTTTGTGATAGAGGATAACGGGGAGATCAGGGCGATATTTTCGTATCAGGAATATGAGACAGATAAGTATTCAGTATATACGCTGTACTCCAAGAATTTTCAACTGAAACATCTTAAGGAAGCAAAGAGGGTATGGTTGAAAGCTATGGGTATATTTAAGCCAGTACGGGTAGAGGCTACTGGCAAGAACAATAAATGGGCGAACAAGTTTCATAGATTTTTTGGGTTTAAATTAGAATGTACAAAATATAATGAATTGACACATTCGATATACAATCTTTGGGGGTGGAGTTAATGGATATGAACAGTTTAATTAGTCTTAGTGCCAATTCGATAATTTCAGATAGCCTTTTTTATGCAACAAAATTTATGGGTTTTGGATGGGGGCAGGCTATTATGATGATAGTAGCCGCGGCTATTGCTGCCGCTGCATCTGTGTACGCTGGAATGGCATCGTATGAAGCATCTAAGAAACAGTCAAAGATGATCCAAGCGGATAAGGAAATGCGTAAGAAAGAACGTGCGGAAAAAACCCGTAAACTCGCGGGTGAACAAAGAGCTTCTTTCTTAGCAAGTGGTATCTCTCTTACTGGTGAAGGGACAGCAGAAGCTATGTTGGGAGAAACCTATGATTTCGGGAAGGAAGAAGTTGCAAATATAGATGAATATTATAGTAAACGCCAAGAACAAGTTCTTGCTAAAGGAAGAACAGATTATAATTTAGGTTTATTGGCCGGGGTTAGCGGTGTTGCTACATCTTTTGCAATGAATATGGGTAAAGGAAACGACACAGCCGGATATAAGCCAAAGAAAGTCGAGCCTAAAGCTAGAACTATGCAGAAACAGGGCGCGAGTGGTGTAGAAAATACTGAAGGCTATATTGGACTATAACCATAAGGGCAATTATGAAAAGACAACGAGCCACAAAAAACTTAGTTGACACAGCGGTTAAGCCTCATAGTAATGCGGAACTATATAACGCTATCGGTAAGACGGCTACTAAGCTTGGGACAACTGTAGCCGGGTTAGCTGAAGAAGCTCAGAATAAAAGTGATTTAGCAACCATGAACGAGTCTATGAGTGAGGCCAATATTCAAGCTATGGAATTTACTCAGGCTTGGAGAGTAGATAATGAGGCTAATCCAAGGAACCCGGAAGCGTTAGCTAAATACGATCAAGGTATGCGGAAGATATATGGGAAATATTCAGATGGCATAAGTATGCAAAATAAGGGTAAATGGTCTGAACTTTCGTCAAAACTGGTAGGAAGAACCAAAGAGCAGAATGTTGAATGGGGATTTAAACAAGACATCGTAAACGCTGAAACCAGCATTAACAAGAGTCGAGAAAATAATCTGGTAATGGCCGCTCAACTTGGATCAATAGGAGATATAGAAAAATCTCTTGAACTGTATAAGGATTCAAGAGAAGGTCTTTTGGCGTTTGGTCAAGGTATTTTCAGTAAAGAAAAGTTAAACGAAATGTTAGATGATTACGAAGCTGATTTTATGGAATCTATGTTGGGCGGAATGTTAGAGACTTTTCCAGAAAAAGCCAGAGAACTGTTATCTCGACAAGATGTGAAAGATGCTTTACAGAGTACGGATCGGGAAAAAACATTGTCAGATCTTGCGGAGAAAAAAGAGATAGAAATGGACGATGCTTTTTATGAAGTGCAGATTGAAAATGAAAGCGTTATGACTGATGTTTTGTTTGATCCTCAGCTTTCGTCTGTAGAACAAATGACGCAGTTAAATATGAAAGAAAGAAGCCAAGAGATTTCAAAAGAATATGCAGAATTAGGTCGATTGTTGCTTAAGAGTAAGAAATCGCTTAAAGCTCTCCCGAACACGCCAGAAGAAACAGAACTTATAATATTGGGTGCTTCATTAAAACAACAGCTTGGATCTAACCCGTCAACTAAGGAAAGTAAGGCATTTCTTAAAAAGAAACGTGAATTTAACAATTTGGCTCTTAAGTACCAGACAGCCGGAAAAGTTACAAAAACTTCTGCAAATAAAATATTGAACAAATTAAACGATTCCCTATCTAAGGCTACTGGCGGAATTGCCAAGGCGGGTGGTAAGTGGATTATTTATGATGATGCTGATGCCTATAAATCGTTTAAGAATGACTTAGGAGATTCTATATATCAGGGAGAAGCAATAAGGGAATATTTCTATTCTACAGATGGCGTTAAAATGACAGGTGAAGATAAAAAAACTGTGGCAGATAACATTATCCAGAAAATGAAAGATAAGAGTTTAACAAAAGCTTCTACTGCAATCATAACGCCTAAGAGAACAACTAAACAATATTCACAAACAGATCTGGAATATACAGCTAAACAACATAATATTACAGTCGCAGAAGTTAAAAAAAGACTAGGGATTAAATAATGTCAAGAGACTTATTAGAACAGCCTGTAGTAGAACAAGAGGAAGCAAGGGATTTGCTATCTGAAGCTCCGGCTGAAACTCCTATGAATTATAATGGCCTTGATCTATTGTCGAGTGATAAGAATATTAACAATAACTTCATCGACCGGGCAAAAGGTATGTGGAACAGTATGCCAAGATGGAAAGAAATACCAAAGGCCGCTGCAAGGGATACAGAAGGAATTTTGGGAAGCATAAGTGGGCTTGTTAAAATGGCCGGGGATGTGGTTAAGCCGAACGATGAGATACGCGCGCAATATGAGAACAATGGTATGGATAGCAGTAGAATAGCTTTTGCTGATAAGGTAGGAGATTGGCTGATAGATATAGGTGGGACGGCTAAAGATTTCTGGACGGAAGAGTCCATGAAAGGGATAGAAGCTCCTGATATAGAGGTATGGGAGGGGACTTTTCTGGAAAATCCAAGTTGGGTGAGAGCTTTTTCTCTAGGTGCGGGGGCTTTACCGAGCATGGGAGCGGCGGTTATCGCGAGTGTGGCAAGTGGGAATCCCTTGGTAGGGGCAAGCTTTTTAGGGTTATTGGAAGGGGAACCGATATATGCAGAAGCGGCCGAAGCCGGGGTTGATGAAACTAAAGCACTTGGCTTATTCGCCGCGGGAGCGGTTATTATCACAGCGACAGAGTATTTGCCTATGGAGAGGTTTATGAAAGGCGGATCTGGTAGGCTTATCAAGGACATAGTAGCGGGATTTTTCATGGAAGGTACACAGGAAGGAATACAGCAGTTCGCAAGCAACTTGATCCGTAAATATGGGATAGATGATACTATCTCTGTTTTTGAAGGTATTGTTGAATCTGTTATCGCCGGAGGATTTGCGGGCGCGGGGATGGGCGGGACTACGAGTAAGTTATTAAATAGGTCTGTCAAGAAACGGATAGAGAAAGTTGAGAAACAGGCCGAGAAATTAGGTATGTCTACAGATGAAGTTGATGCCATGATAGGGGTTGTAGGGGACGCTATAGTCGCCAAGAACGAAGAAATAGAAGATGTGGTGGTCAAGCATAGGGATAAGGTGTTGGCTGACAGGAAGAAAGCACAGGAAGCCGAACTTGGCAAGGTTGAGGGGGAGAAGAAAGAAGCTGATCCGTTAGTAGCAGAAGCCCTGAAGTACAAGAGTGCCGAGGAGTTTGTGGAAGCCAATGATAAGTACTTATATCATAATTCTTCACAACGACATTTCGATGATATAAAAGAACAGGGCATATTAAGACCAGAAGAAGATTCAGGCGATTATTCGCATGGGGAACAAGATATACCAGATTCGGTAAAAAGAATATATATGTCAGAAAACAAAGAAAGGGCGTTAGCTTTTGGTGGTCAAGTAAACTCTAAATATCCAGAAACAAAATCATTACTATTAAGATTCAAAAAATCTGATTTGTCAGGAGAGGTTGTACAACCTAAAAGTGTTGTTGGAGAAACAGGCGAAAGGTGGTTTCTAGGCGATAAGGTTAACCCAGAAAATATAGAATATTATGACGATGGAGAGTGGATGCCTTTAACTGGTAAACTTAAAACTAAGAC
>Ga0075122_10002390_pt1 | contig 12408 bp, 35 predicted proteins | sample AntAceMetag02UKB_FD_69790 | JGI IMG/M metagenome (GOLD analysis project Ga0075122, IMG submission 69790) | Saline lake microbial communities from Ace Lake, Antarctica - Antarctic Ace Lake Metagenome 02UKB | ecosystem: Environmental > Aquatic > Non-marine Saline and Alkaline > Saline | place... | reverse complement strand
CATTAAATTTTTGTAGCTGATTCAAATCCATTTTGTCCAACATATACTTCCATACCGACACTGTCCAACCATTTCTTAGATACTACCATCCTCTTTGTGTCTTCACTTATGAATGCTACTGCCGTACCATCGACAAAGATACTATAACATTCAGAAGTTACTCTACCCTGTATCATTTCAATCTTCCTTGGAACCTTTATCTCCTTGTCTTCGGGCATTATCCTTCCCCCCTATGCATATATGTTAGCGAAATGACCCCTTGTCTGTAATTTAATGCCAGCCTTCTCTGCCCAATATGTAGATACTATCATTCTCTTTGTCTTCTCACTGATGAAGGCTACACCATATCCATTGACCAGTATTGTTGTGATCTTATTCTTGTTGGTTCTCAGTGCTATTTCCATTCCCTTCTCTACCATGATCTATTCCCCCTTAGTTTTTTTAGGTTGTTCATATCCCATACCATACCACATGTTCCTGATCGTAACACACTTACCACTTTTAAAGTTATCACAAGTGAAGTAGCACACCTGCTTAGACTTGAACCCCTTGCACAACAACAGGGGACACATCACGTACTCTGTGTCAAACGTATCATCCCCCTGATCTTTCTTCTTTGCCATTCGTACCTCCTTACTAATGGGAGTCATTTTGCTAACTACTCATTTTCATTGGCATTTCACTTACTGTCCTCCATACAAATAGCTTCCTTTAATTTCTCAGCGATATCTATACACTCGTCCATTTTCTCGCTCCACTTCTTGAACGTACTGTTCTTGTAAAAAATTCCAATGTCACTGTTGTTGACATAGTACAGTCCACAATGTTTTTTGTGCAAGGGACACATCACACAGGGATTGTTCACACGCCTTGCTGAATTACCCACTCCTGAGTCTAGGATATTCATGTACATGGAACAATACTGACACTGTCCATGTCCAACCTTTTTTATTTCTCTAAGATCTTCTATGATCGCTACCCATTTCTCTGCTGAAGTTTTCATTAACATCCTCCCTTATATTTGTTTATAATCTCCCGTGAGGCACCAATTTCTTTTAAGGTTTCCAAAATACACATACCACCACTCCAGTAATGATACTTTCTGGCTGCTTCAAAGGGTATTACAAGCTCGTTGTATTTATTGATGAAGGGTATCTTCATTGCTCCCATCCAATGCTCTTGCTCATTGCGGGTGTCATACCGCCTAGTTTTTTAAATCTTTCCCTAAAGTGTTTGTCTGGTGGTAGGTGATACTGGAAGTATATGTGCCCTAACGGAGCAAATCTAAATAGGCGAGCCATTTCTCTATGTGAATAACAATCGATGTCTTTCTTGTGTCTCTTAATCTGTTCATCAGTCATTGTGTTCCCCTTATGTTTTTCGTGGTCTTTGTACGGCATGTTATTTCCTCTTAAACCAAGGTATGCAGCCATCCCCACCAATTTAGCTACCCCACTCATTTAGAGTACCCTATACCTTTGGTTATTGTCTATATAAAGTTGTAGACTACCTTGTTAAATGCTATACGTGACACAGTTGAAAGATTAATAAAACGTGGCTGTGTTCCGTACGTTCTACAATGACCAAAGCTGTCTTGTCTGATAAGGTTCTCTTTAATTCTAAACTTACCCTGTTTGGTAAGGTGAGCTTCAGTTGGTTTTAACATACCGTTGATAGTTCTGTTACTACCATCCTCTGTGATGAATTCAACAGTTATCATTTTTGTTTTTGAATTGGTTAACACGTCACACATTGCTTGGATTGCTGATGTACTTCTGTTTACGACTGTAGGTACTATTTTTTTTCTGTTCATAACGATCTCCTTTAAAATTGATTTATGTTTTTGTTCAGTTTGGTTTGTGTACTTGTCTAAGAACCAGAACGTCCTCCATGTTCATGTTTCTTATTGCTAGGTGTGTTTTAAGATCTACCATGTGATCAAACCAATCACAATAAAGTTTCTGTTCTTCCCTGTCGTATATGCTTGCCCTAAGAACAAGATCACGTTTACAATTTTTGCATTTCATTTTCGTACCCCCTTACTAATGGGAGTCATTTTGCTAACTACTCGAAACCATTAATCATAAAGACCATCCATAATTTTGTCGATGATGTATCGCTCTATGTTCTGATACAGTGTTTCGTGGTCGTTCATTACCTCTATCTGTTCATACTCTTCCGGTGTTATGTCCAATGTTTTTCTAACTATACGCTTGTCCATAATTTTGTCTATAGCTTTACGTTGTCTCTTGTTAAGTTCTCTCATGTCCTGCTCCTATAGTGTGATGTTTACCAGTTTATATATATCATTCCAAAGTTTTTTGCAGGTGTAACACTGTACCAACTGAATACCTACACCATCATTAACATCTACACCACCCACACCCTGTATGTCCTCTTCATTACACCATGGACATATTGTACCACCACTTGAAACATAGTTATCTATCTGTTCTTGTGTTAACTTCATTTCTTTTCCTCCTTCTTGTGTCTGATTAGTGTAGCCTCTCCTGACTGTATCATGCCGTTGAATGCATACTTGCTGATGTATTTGTTGTGATCACGTGCATGAAAGAATAAAGTTGTCTTGTCTTCATCATCCTTAAGGATAAGTCTCTCACCGTTTACGCTAAATAAGTCCCCTACTCTAACCATGACAACCTCCTTATGATCTTTGTTTGATGGTGACATTGTAACCCTCTCTGATAAGTGCTTTTACTTCGTGTGTTGTTAGACCATCCCCGATGTTCCACTCAACTGTGTTCTTTAGTTTCCTTATTGTAAAATCACGCTGTAACATTGATTCCCTGTAGTCTTCAAGTTCTAATCCTTTTTTTATTTCTGCCATGTTAACCCCCTAGTATGTTATGAGTTTGTCTACTGGTAACGTGGTGTCCTTCTCTCCTGCCGTACATTGATCGTAACCATGATCATACAACGGGCACTCTTCACACTCTGTTATGGTACCGTTGCAAAAAGTTGTTTTTGTTTTTTGATTGTCTGCATACTCTGTCCTTAGTTTTTTTCTTTTGTCATGAATCATTGTGATCTCCTTCTAAAAGTTTTGGGTACATATATTGGAATCATTTCAGCAACTACTCATTTTTACTGATGTTTTTGTGGTTTTTTGCACAACTTCTACAAAAATGCTTTTGTCCGTCACAGTATACTATATCCCAACTATTCAGTTTGCAATCACAGTCTTTACACCTGTCTATGTCTTCCTCACACTCTGGACACAATAATGTTGTTACTTCCATTGGTTCTATTCTTTTTATCATGGTCTCTCTCCTTTGGTTTACTGATGTTTTTTGCGTATGACTGCTACCTTTTTTAATAGATCATCGATGAGTTTCCGTTGGTCTTCTGCGCTCTCTATTGCTATGTCTAAAAATTCCTCTATGTGTCCACCTGCGTCCGGAAGCTGTGTTTTGATAAATCTCCACAAATACTCGTGCAGCTCCACGATGTAAAGGAATGCTTCGTTGTTGTGTGATATGTTCTCGTCAGACAAAAACTTAAGTGGTCTTTTTTTCATGATGTCTCTCCTGTGTGTGTAATTCCTCTTAGGTGATCATACCAAATTTGTGTAGCTCTCTCTAACTCTACCTCAAAGAAATGGATCATTGATAGTCTAAGTTCCCTGCCTGTATTAAAGATGCTGTTGTCTTCCCTGCCCAGACAATCCCTTCCTTTCAGGTTAACATGGTCAAAGTTTGCTTCCCACTTGCTATAGTCTTCCTTGCGTGCTTTTATTTCTGCCTTCAAGTTCTGTATTCTGTGGTACCCCTGATGCTTGTTCAACTGCTGTCTGTAAAGATCTTCTATTGCAATTTTTTCCATGCCGATCTCCCTGTTAGGTGTTAGGCAAAAAATGGAATGTCGAAAAATCTTTTGCCATACCATGACTGCCCTTCTACGTTTGAATAAGACACACAAAAACTGATTCCCTGCTGTGTTAAAAACTCATAGATCTCTTTCCTCTGTTGTTCACTCTCTGGTAGGATGTACAAGTCTGTTTCATGCGAGCTTTTGTTCTCTGGTTTTATGTTGAATTTTTTTGCAATGTCCATGATGATCTCCTTTAGCTCTGTCTACTGATTTCTGTGTTACAGCACTTGGTACACACATGTCTGTCAAACCCATCATATCTCCTGTGTACTATCACTGTATGATCACAATGTCTCTCTGCTCTCAATGCCATGATAGCATTCATTCGCTCGTTGTTCATTCGTACTTTTTCCCTTCTGTCATACTCTTCTAAAAAGTCTTTTAAAAAGTTCATGTTGTTCTCCTTATATAGGGTTAGAAATTTTGTTCAATTCCCGATTTTTGTTCTGAATGCTGGCAGTCTTAAGGAAAAACCTGCTCTCTCAAGGTGTTTCACAAATGCTTTGTGTTTTGCCGTTCGTTCTACGGTCAAGATCGTGAATTTTCCTCTTACCTTGCAGAGTTTGCATATATGGCAATTACCCCTGCACCATACTTCTTTTTTGTGTTTGGGTTTGTATGTTCTGGATACTGTTTTGTAGTTGTTGTGAACCATAAAACCTGAGCCGTTAATCACCAGAGTAGATAACTTCTTAAGTGTTTGTTTTACGTGTCTATCAGACATAATATCTCTTCTGGCTGTATAGGTGAAGGTGTCCATGCTACAATTTCTTTTCAATCCCTCTGCTATGATGGCAAGCTTCAAAACATCGTAAGAATTGCAAAAATCGCTTGATTCTGCAAATCTTAGGTGTGTAAATTTTCGATGTTTTCCGACTTGAATGACCGAGATTTTTTTGGCAAAATCAATTGCTGACATACGTTTCCATTGCTTTTTCTGTGCTTTTTTGAACGGCAAATTTGCAGGATATCGCCTCTCTGCCTGAAAAGCATAGCAGTTATTAGGGTTTTTCAATTGGCACTGTCCAGACTTCCGGCTAGGGCACTCTGTAGCGGAGCCCTGATTGATGATCATTACTCTCTGTTTTGATAGCTTGTTACCCTTTAGGGTATGCCCTTTCCAATACTTCATATTACCATCCGCATAGTGTAGTCCATCTCTCTCTGACTGTATTGACATTTTTTTGCTCCGTTTGAATTTTTGTTTTTACCTTCTACTAATGGGAGTCATTTCGCTAACTACTCGAATTTTCAGCAGTATTGCAAATCTTCGTCAGTTTTACAATTCGGGCATCCTTCTTTTTCTACTAGTGTGGTACCATTATCTTCCATGTATGATTCTAACTCTTCTTGTTCACCTTCCCAGAAACATTTTGTACACATCATGATCGTATCCTCCGGTGTTAGGTTAGTGTTAGTCTTCGCATCCTAGTGCTACAGCCTCCCCACCTATCTCTATACCATTGGGGGGAGGATTTGTGTTGACAAAAACTGCCTTCAAACATCCGTAACAAAAAGCTGAAGCACATCTCCCCCTACCTCCCCTAGGATGGTCTAGGGCATGAAAATTTGACATACTGTGTCCTCTAAACTCACAAGCCTCTCTTGCCTCTCTCTTTAGTCTGTCTATTTTCCTCATGTTAACCTCCTTAGTACGGGGAGCAAAACTGTTTTTGCTTCGCTCCCCGATGTTTACAGGTTTTTACCATTTTTCGCTTGCAACATTTTTGATTTTCTCTTCGTCTGAAAGTTTCCTTGCATTTTCCTTGATGTTCCTTACATACTCATCGCCCATATCGTAACTGCCATGGGTCATTGGACTCTTTACTGCACAGAACCACCTACCACAGGGTTTTTTGTCGTCAGCTTGCCATTTTTTTAATACTCGCCAAGTCCATCCGGCTCGCTCGTTAACCCAGACTTCATAGGGATTGTCTACTTGTCTTGTCTTACCACATAAGTTCTTTCCCTTCATTGCTTTGTTCATAGTTTTGTCCTCTCTATAGTGTGATGTTAGTGTTATACCCATGCAGGTGTTTTGTCTGCATCTGGTAGCGAAAACAAAAAATCAATCACGTGCTTCGGAACTTCCACTTTTTTCCATGCACTTCCGTATCTATACCCACACTCTGGGCACTCTTCGGAAATATGCATGCTATGTTGTCCGTCCGTTTCCCATCCTAATTCCCTCTGGTGTTTGCATCCTGCATGCAGGTCGTTCAGGTGCCATTTTTTCCAAAAACAGAAGAACATTCGAGCTGTTGGTCTTGACCAGCCATCAGCAAAAGTGTTAAAATCGCTAGCACTCAAACCCATGTCAATCTGCCCACAAGACCCTCTACAGTTTCCACTTCGAAGAGGACTCTCTACTCCAGATATAGACAACTTGCCATCCTTGAACTCAATTTTGCAGAATACACTCATACTTCTCTTGGTACCCTCTGGTTTTATTGTTCCTATTCTCACTATCTTGTTCATAGTCTCTTCCCCATGGTAGGTGAATTTTTGTTTGCTTCTCTACTAATGGGAGTCATTCGAGCAACTACTCGAATTTTATAGCTTTTTTGCTATTTTTGCTGCTTCTCTATGCTTTTTTTTTCAGGTTTTTTCAGGTTTTTTGCCCTCCCTATAGACCCTTTAGGGATCTCATACGTTTATGTACTTATAAGACAACACAAACACACTGTGTCTGACAAACACTGTTCTGTTCTATAACCCTCCTTAAGGCTATGTTCTACATTGTATGTTGTCTCTCTACACACACTGTCTGTTAACACTGTCTATTAACACTGTCTATCTATATGTCTATTAACACTGTCATAGTAACACTGTCTACATACACTGTACATCAACACTGTATGATAACACTGTATGTTGTACAATATAGGGGAGAAGGGAGCTGTTTTTTAAGCTCTTTTTTACGTGAAGTATAGGGATTATTTCTCTCTGTTTTCACACAATACTGTCACATTATTGACATATACTGTCAACATACTGACATATGTGGGGTATAATACCCCACTGTATAGTATTTTATACACATATACTGGACATATTGTTGGTATTGTTACACTATTGTATACACTGTACCCTGTCTCAACCCTGTATATTGTCCACACCCTGTACATAAACACTGTTCTCTGTGTGAACATGGGTGAGGAAGGGGGGTGTCGTGGGTTAAGTAAGTCCTGTGTATAGTACAGGAGGTAATACCACAGCCTCTTTATCTGAGAAAAATACGTTTCTCGCATAATATTTTTTTTATTACCAATCTCCTACCAATTTATCCCAACATTAGTATTTCACATTAGATCCTTTCAGGTTGTTGTGCGTTGTTACACTTATGCACGACACAAAAGTCAAACAAAACATGGAGGGTACAAGATGGGTAGACCAAGAACACTCACAGATGAACAAAGAAAGTTAAACAAAAAGCTGTACATAGCTAAGTGGAACAAAGAGAATCGAGAAAAGAGAACGGCTCAGAAGATGAGGGGTAGGAGAAGGAAGGGAGTTATGCCAAAAGTAATCCTAACACCTGAACAGAGAAAGATAAATAAAGCCATAGAGAACAAAAAACGAAAGAAAACTATTATAGGGGGACTTAATGAGTGGATTGCACAAATAAAATGTGCTGATTGTGGTCTTAACTTTGAACAATATCCATGGTTAGCTATGTTCCACCATGAAACAGAGAGGGTTGGTGATAGTAAGGGTCTCAGATGTTACGCTAGTGGCATAAAAAGGCTATTTATAGAGCTCAACAAGGGTGTCTTCCTCTGTCCGAATTGTCATGTTACACTTCATTATCTGGAAGACGCTGTTTGTGACTCATATTTATAAACATATGCTCCACAAGAACAGTATTTGTCGATAGAATAGCTACAAATATCGATAGATTATTTTAGATGAGCCCTATATGAGCCGTTATGAGTTGCACAAAAGTACAATATTGGTAGCAGAATGGAGCAGAATGGAGCAGAAGTTGGGGGAATGTATTATTGCTCCCGGGATGTAACCCGAGCCTGACATAGAACCCACAAAATGTTATACTTATTCATAACTCTGTACATTATGTCCAACTGGAACTGAGCTCGAGCTGAACTGTAAACAAAAAATTGACAGTTAGAGCCCACATTGCCCACCCTGCCCGGGTCCCTACCTCTAAAGACGTTCTTAAAAGATGTAAAGACGTAGATAACAATATATGTTATACAAAACTATTGTACAGCGTTCTTTGTATTGTACAAGATAAGCCTTAAGAGAAAATATAAGAGGGACATAAGAGGAAATCAAGAGGCAAAAGCATTTTTCCTGTCCCGGGATCTCCTTTAATAGTTTCCCTTCAGGATGGTCTGGACCTGCCGTAATTATGTGAAATCATTTTAGACATTTGCAGACATTCATGCGTTTATAGCTTTATAGACTGCACAGGAAGTAGCTGAAACAAATAACTGCCCATTTGTTGTTGCTACTTTTCTGTGTACGTCCTCCCAAGGAGAATATATGTCTAATAGGAACACTGAATATTATCTGAGAAACAGAGTCGAAATACTTAAAGGGTGTAAGGAGCACTATCGTCTCAATAGAGATATGATGTGCGAGAGAGATAAGGTATATTATCACAAAAACAGGGAAGAGATATGCAGGAAGAGGCGTGAGCGGAATCATCTTAATGGGGTTGCAAAACAACCCACTCCATCCGCAAAAGAAATACTATCTGCACTAAGAGAAGGCATAGAATTATTAAGCTGTGTTGATTGTGGGCTTTCATTTAGTGGACGGTATTGGATTGCAGATTTCCATTACGAGATACAGAAGTCGTGTAAGAAGGGAATATATTCATGTATAACTTCGGTCGGAAGATTATTTTCAGAACTTAACAGGGGTATCTTTCTTTGTCCTAACTGCCATAGGATTAGACACAGAAAAAATATGTTGCAGGGTAGTCAAGCGGTGAAGACTCAGGTCTCATAAACCTGGAATCGTGGGTTCGACTCCCACCCCTGCGTCCAACTCAACTATTTTGGGGGATTCGTCCAATCGGTAGGACAAGAGCTTTTGGAGCTCTCAACACCTGTTCAAATCAGGTATCCTCTTCCACAAGGAAATACAATATGCCATATAAGGACAAAGACAACAAAAAGAAATACCAGAGAAAGTGGTGGCTTGATAATAGGGAAAGACTTCAAGACATAAGAGAATTACAGCGTAGGTCTGACAGAAAAGTAAAGAGAGATTGGATTTTAAGTTATCTTGAAATGATGTTCTGTGAAGATTGTGGTTTGTCGTTTAGTGGTAGAACATGGTTAGCTGATTTTCATCACGTGGACAGATCTGGTAAAAAGTACAGGGGTGTATCTAAGATTTCGGAGTTAGGGTTTATGAGATTGGTTCAAGAACTTAACAGGGGTATATATTTGTGTCCAAACTGTCACAGAACAAGACACGTTAAAGAGAACATGAGTCGTAGCCTGGGGAGGCAAACGGTCTCCAAAACCGTAGAAGCAGGTCCGACTCCTGCACTTCTCGCCAATGCTCCCTTAGCTTAACTGGTAAAGCAGTGGACCTGTAATCCACAGTTTGGGGTTCGAGTCCTCAATGGAGCTTCACATGAGAAAACAAATGATATGTTATAAGTGTATTGAGATCAACAAGAAACTAAGACAGTGTTACCTTAATGGTGGATATGGGATTAATGTATGCACAGGAGAAATTGTTATGATGGATAAAATAGATTCAGCTTTAACATCTGGTTGTGAATCAAGCTGTAACACGTGCACAGACCCATACATGGGTTGTGCTTGTAATAAATCAGTGGAAGATGGATTTGGGAATCACTTAGTAGATGCTGAGTTAAGCGATGTCTTTCCATATAAGGAAGATTCACAATGTCCATATATTATCAAACTAAAGAAAGAGAAAGTTGCTGACATTATCTGGAACAAAATAACTGATGGAATTATCTATGTGTCTGTTTTGTTTATGCAAACCTTTGACAAATGTTGTGACAGAATCGTTGACAGTTTTATAAAGGCATACAGGGAGGGAAAGTTATGATACAGGATATAGTAAACATACCTATCTTTCTTCTTGCAGTAGCTATCGTGTTTACGGTAGCTATAAACGCAGAAATAAAGGCTGGACGCTGGCAACCGTTAGACAATGCACATGGCTTTGAAACAAAGGTAGAGTATGACAACACTAAACGTCTTCACACTTATCATGGTACGTGTACCTCTTATATAAAGAATGATACATGGTTATTCCTTCGGGATGGTAGTGTGTGTTCACTATATAATCCATTAACGAGGACAGACAGATGAGCTTAAAGGTTGTACAATTACATTGTTTACGTTGTGACGTTAACCTATCAATAGAAATGGATGAATTAGATGAGATAGATAGGTGTCCATGTTGTGGTGCAGACATGTGTGAAATTCAATTAAGCAAGCAGGGCAAGATGACTGCAAAGGATATTGTATAATGAAGATCAGAGACATATGGGTGATGGAAGCAGACCATAATCACAAGGCTGAGTTTCGTGCTTCTAAGACACTGACAAGCAGGGAGTTCAAAAGAGCGTGTAAAAATGGTAGCATAAAGAACTTAACTATAGACATTCTCAAACATGTCATAAATGAAGTTCAGGAATACATTGACTGTATTGAGAAGAATGGGTTTGGCGTATGAAAGTAGTTTTTAAAAATATAAGGGGTCATAAAAATGTCTAGGATAATATTATTATGGCGTTGGTGCCATGGGCTTAATGCAGAGTTGGTATACTCCACATATAATATACAAGGTGGCTGGCTTTGTCTACGGGTTGAGTTTGACGAAAACAAAGATCCATTTTCAACATACACCTACAACATATCGGAGATCATATGATAAAAACAAACGTTGACACAACAGATGTATTAATGAAAATACTGCAGGACGGAACAATAAAGGTTATTGAGAAGCAGGTACAGGAATATGTAGAGGACGCTTGTAAACAGCTACATGATCGTATACCTGAGATAATGTCAACAATAGCTTTACAGATATGGAAGTGTGCAAGCCTTGAGAGGTTTGGGCATGATCTAAAAATAACGGTTGACTTGAAGGGTGGTGATGGAGATTAAGAATATAAAGATTCTTGCTTTTATTGTTGTCGTTTGGCTGTCTGTCATTACGATGATGGTTGTAATAAACAACATTAAAATATCTAACATTCAGGCAGATAAGGTTATAGAGGACAGCCTAAGACAACGTTGGCTAAGGGGGTATTACATATGAGAAAGTTGAAAGCCCAACAAGAGCGTATCATAGGTATTGTTAATGGTAAGAGGGTTAAGACCACAGCTAAGAAGTGGTTTCAAATAATGGAAGACCCTAAGAACAGTGTATTGTTTAAGGAGGATAAAGATGATGAGCAAGTGGTTGAAGCTAAACAAGGAGCAGAAACAGAAGTTGGACAAGGCAAAGAAGACACTGGAGACGTTGTACATAAGAGCCCTGAAGAGTGAGTTCGATGGTAAAATATATGTAACAATTAAAATGGAGGTACGCAAGGATGGCTAAAAAGATTAAGAAGTGTTTCAGATCGGTTACTGGTGATAACTTTGATCCAGCAAATTGTATAAGAGAAGAATGTTCTGCATGGGTAAAGATTGACAAACTAGAGGGTTGCTCTTTTATCCTTTCGGCAGTTACTTCAATAATCCAAACCATCGAGGTAGTAAACAAGGAGGCAGCTAAACAGGAGACGGAAAATGATATTAACGGCAAGGACAACGCACAAGGTGGAGAAAGGGGAATTGATGATACTAACGCAGGTGGGAAAGAACCTGTTACTAGTGACACCACTGAGGGTAATAAACAAGAGAAAACTAAAGGGGATGAAGTACATGAAGGAGACTTTGATGAATTGATACCAACAAAGGATTCATCAAACCTAACCTCGTTTCACAATGGAAGACCAGATGAAGAGATAAAAAACTTTAGTCCAATCGAAGATGGAAAATATAAGGGAGACCCTGCATGAATGAAGTATGGAAGAGGATAACTGATTACCCAATGTACGAGGCATCCAACATGGGAAGAATAAAGAGAACATATGGGAAAAGTGGGAAGGAACGTGTTCTAAATATTACAGCAGTAAATAGTAGGGGATACTATCTTGCTAATTTATGTAAGGATGGAGTTTTAGTAAGTCATACTGCACACAAATTGGTACTGGAAACCTTTGTTGGTAAACGTCCCAAAGGTATGGAATGTAACCACAAGGATGGTATTAAGATAAACAATAAGTTGAAAAACTTGGAATGGATTACTTCTTCCAAAAATCAGAAACATGCATATCTAATGGGATTAAAAAAACCAAAACGTGGAGAAGCTAGCGGATTATCCAAGTTAGATTACGCTGACGTTACATCCATTAGAACGCTTAAGGAAAAATATAAATATCCACAAAAACAATTAGCTAAGATGTTTGATGTTTCCCTTGCAAATATTGAAAAGATTGTTCAGGGT
>Ga0075122_10002388_pt1 | contig 12412 bp, 14 predicted proteins | sample AntAceMetag02UKB_FD_69790 | JGI IMG/M metagenome (GOLD analysis project Ga0075122, IMG submission 69790) | Saline lake microbial communities from Ace Lake, Antarctica - Antarctic Ace Lake Metagenome 02UKB | ecosystem: Environmental > Aquatic > Non-marine Saline and Alkaline > Saline | place... | reverse complement strand
TTACAATTTGAAATATTATCAAGAAAAATAAAAGAGATTTTAGAGAATCCCCATAATTTTAAACCATTAAAGGGAAATATGTCTGGGAAAAGAAGGGCCCATATAAGGCATTTTGTTTTAGTTTATGAAATTTTAGAAAATGAAAAGATTGTAAAACTTTTAGATTATTGTCATCATGATTTAGCATATAAGTAAATTTTTATTTATTAAAAGATTTCTACAGGGTTTAGAAAAAAGTAAAAGAAAACAAAGAAGTAATAGAGTTTTTTGGGAAGTTGTTTTTTTGTTTGGTATGAATTATTTTTTATCTAAATTATTTAACAAGTATAAATAAACAAGTTTACACTTTTTTTTCAAAAGCGTTTAATACTCGTATATCAGGACTCAAAACATAAACATGGTCCTTATCAAATCTTACTCCGCGATAAACCCTTTGCCATAATTCCCTAGTAGCTTTATCACGATAAAAATCCCAATAATAATTAGGGTTAGTCTCTGATAATATTTTCCAAAAAGGATCTTGTACATTTGGATTTGGATATTTCGTAAAAACAATTGAGTTACATTCATTTCCAGGAAAATCAATTCCTCTTTTAGACCTTGTAGAAAAAAGCACACTTATTTTTCCATTTTTAAATCCCGCCACCATTTCCCCAGTCTTATCTCTTTTTTGCAAATCTATCAACTTTTCCCTACCAATCAAATAACTTAATCTAAATTCTGCCAACTCACTAGCACTGGGTAAGTCCCTAAAGGCATTTACGTGGACAAGGCAAGGTTTTTTTGATATTTCCACACATTTATCCAGTGCTCTCAAATAATCGCCCCTATTGTTTTTATTCGAAGAAAAATTAGAATATTTACAATCCATTTCTAGTCCAGTTTTTCTTATTTCTATCTGACCTTGATTCGTTGTCTCAGCCTTTATAGTTATAAAATCCTTAATACCAAAGATATTCTCTAATATGTTTTTTGCATGAAGAGTTCCACTCATAAGTATAAATATTTTATTTTTTTCTAATAATTTTTTAAATCTTTTTTCCAAACTTGTAGTTATAATATTTGCTTTTATCGAATTTCCAAATTTCTCAAATGTAACAAAAGTATCAGACAAAAAATCCTGAAACATTTTAGCTGTTTCTTCAAATTCAAAAAGATAGTTTTCTTCGTCAATAGTTGTAAAAAATTCAGGATTCTTTATAGCTATTTTTATCAAATCATAAAGTCCCGTTCGTTTTAATGGAATTATTTCATTGGTTAAAATAGCTTTTTCAACATTAGTATCATTTTTCATATGCAAAATTATTTCTGTTATTTCTTTTTTTATTTTCATAGCAAAATCTTCCGAAGAAAAAACATAATTTAAAGAATTCAAAAGTCTATCAATATTTAACGATCTTTGATTGCTCAAACTATCTAAAAATTCATCACATTCATCAATTATTTCTACATTTGTTTTAGGTTTCCTATTTAAAGCAGTCTCTAATTTATATTTCAAATAATTAAAAACTATAACATCCGCATCTATATACGAATTAAATTGCTCATAAAATGGGCATCCACGTTTCCTTTGATAAAAAATATAATTTTCTCCATCAAGGCCTTCATATTTTCTTTTCTTGGCACCCTTAAACGTAGGAGCATTTATTTCATATTTTTCTGGAATAACTGGAGACCAATAAGGGCAGACACTTGCCACAGGGAGTCTTCTAATATCTTTGATATTCTTAAAATTATTTTCATCAACACCTTGATTTTGTTTTAAGTATTCCCTTATTCTTAATATATTTTTTTCTTTAAGTTCTATTGTACAGGGCAAATCCCAATTATCTGCAGAAAGATCAGTTATTGGTTTATTTTTAGTTTTTTCTTTTTTTTCTTCCATTTTATTCAAATGTTTCAAAAAAGATTCAGAAAGAGTGGTAGCAACTTCTTTTGTAACTTTTGGAATAGCATCTTGATTATCTTCTAAAAATTTACAAGGATGATTATTTCTCCCAGTCATAACATGAATTTTTAATTTTTCCGTTATGCTACTCATTTTTTTTAATTCAGGATTCATGTCCGTATTTATATCGTTAAATAAAGATTTTTTTAAAACATATTTTTTACCCTCATAATCATTCTTATACTGCATCTGTAAATTTTTACCAGGAACAACTATCGATGTTTTTCCTAATTCTCTCGCTACATTTAAAGCAATAGCAGATTTTCCAGTTCCACACACCCCATGAATAAATATTACTTTGTGTCCATTTTTTATTTCCGCTAATACTTCGTCTACAATCCCCTCTTGAGACTTCCCGCTAGAAAATTCTAATGGTTCTAAAAACTTACCTTCCTCGTATAAACTCCATGACATAATAAAAGAAAATTATTATTTGTTTTAAAGATTTAGGAATTTAAAGTCTTAAAATTTTAAAAAATCAATTATAGCACCTTACAAGTAGTTTTCTTCCAAAACCATCTTCCAGTAGTTTTGCAACATTTCCCAGAAGAACACCTATATCTACTACCAAAAACCGAACAACTTGAATCTGCATTTTCGTCTATTCTGTCATTACAATTATTATCTATTCCATCACAAACTTCTTCTAAAACAATACAATCATTTTTACAAAACGATAAATCTAACTCACAATTAGCACTACATAATAAATTTCCGCTATCGTATCCTTGAGTAACACAAGTCTTTCCATTAAAATTATTCAAATCACACTCCTCTCCAGTTTCTATTATCTCATTTCCACATTGAATTACCGGTGGAGCAATTTCCAATATCACTTTTGATTCAATAGCTCCAATATCAAACTTCTCAAACTGAGGAGTACTTGTTCCTATAATATCTCTAGATAATCCTACGTCTACACCTGAATCTATAGCCAAACTTTTATCATCTAATTCAAGCATATCTTCTTCTACTAATGGATCTATAAAATTAGAATTTAAATCCAATCCAGAATTAGATTTCCATATTTCAAAATTTACAATATCTCCATTCCAATTAAATTTATCAGAAACATCATCAAAATAAATATTATAATCTATCTCACTTTCTTCTCCACCAAAATTATAAATTAAATACCCATCTGAATTTTTAATTATATTATTTTTAACTATGGTATTTTTAGTAACTCCCCCATTTGGTTGAGCCATAATTAATAATCCATATTGTCTACTATTTACGATATTATTATTATAAATCTCTGAATTTCCAAAATTAATAATCTGGATTCCCATATATTCATCATAAATTAAATTTGTATGAATTATGTTGCCATTTGAGTTAGTAGATGTAATTAAATCTCCATTATAGTCACCATCAAACCTTATTCCCCCAGTTCCATATTTTACACTTCCCCCATATCTTGCAATAACCAAATCATCAATGATAGTATTATGTTGAGAATGTACCTTATTATATCTTACAATATTATTATCTCCCATCCCAATTATATCAACCCCAAAACAATCATCATAATTCTGACAATTTTCATAAACCACGTTTTCTTCAATTATACTATTGCTAGAATGCGCCAAATAAATTCCCTGCCAATCATTATTATATATTTCATTATTATATATTTCATTACTCCCTGCATTTAAAGAAGAAATTCCAATCCCTAAATTATTCATTATTTTATTATTTAGTATTTCATTGTTTTCACCATAAATTTTTATACCATCTCCATTAGAATTAAAAATAGTGTTATTCTCTATTATGCATAAACTCGTAACACTCAAATCTGGATTTAAATTTCCGTCGTATTGTATAAATAACCAAACGCCTTCTTTTCCAGTATCATGAATATTATTTTCTTCTATCACTAACCCCTTCCCTTGTGCAATTATTCCAGGACCATTAATAAGATCATTACCAGTCTCACTAATTTCAAATCCTTTTATTTTTACATAATCAGTGGGACCACCAACTGATGAAAAAATTCCAAAGCCCTTTGTCTTAACAACTCCTTCAGCCTGAAATGTAATTAAATTATTTTCCTCCCCAGATGTTCTTAAAAAAATTCTTTCCTGATCTCTATAATCCCCCTCCATTACCATTACTACATCTCCAGCTTTAGCGATGTCTGCAGCATATTGAATAGTTTCCCAAGAATTATCAATAGTTCCCGAATTTAAATCATTTCCAGATAAATTTACGTAATAAGTTTTTCCATCAACATTAATATTACAAAACAATATCATGATAACCAAAATAGCTAAAACAATTAGACATTTAAAATACCGTAACCCCAAATTTTTCATATAATTATATAATTCTTTTACTTTAAATATTATTACTTTGAATTTATATAAAAATTAATCCCCTTTTGCTTCCCACTTTCTAAATTTTTTAATTCTTCCATTAAAAGAAAGCGTTGCAAATCCTCCTAACCCCACTCTATAACCCAACGAAATAATTCTATCCAAAAGCGTAACTGAAAGTGCAATCTCTGGATTTACGCCCATGGTGGTATAAAGTAAAAGCATAACTGCTTCCATTATTCCAACACCTCCAGGAGAAGGAGACAAATCCCCAAAAAAATATCCAACAGAAACTGCAATTACTACAAAAACAAAAGAAACAGGAGCTCCTAATCCTTTAAATAAAAAGTATGAAACCAAAAAAGTAGCAATCCAAAAACCAAAAGAACAAGCCATTCCAAAAACAAACTGATATTTATCTTTCATAACTTCTCTAAACTTTCCGCCCATATTTTCAAAAGCTTCAGTCAGCGCATCATCAAATTTTTTCCGACTCTTATATCTTCTTCTTACAAACGGAATTAAATATATCCATCTAATAAATCTAACCATACCAAATTCATTGAATATAGAAAAAATAAAAAGTATAAGAGCTAAAGTTATCAAAATCAATATTACACCAAAAAAAAGCTTATAGGCCAATGGCATATTCAAAATAAAAACAATATAAATTAACGAAAAAATAAAAAAAGAAACAAAAGCTATTAAATGAAAAGATTTATCTGCCAAAATAACACCAAAAAATTTACTCGAAGGTTTATCATATTTTTTACTTAACAAGTAAGCCCTAACAGGTTCTCCCCCAACTCCAGCTCCAGGAGTGATGACATTAAAAAATATTCCAGTAAAAAGATACCTTAATAATTCAAAATATCCAACTTTTTGCAACCCTCTAAGTGAAAATTGCCATCTTAAATTCCAAAGTAAAAAACTTGAACCAAATAACAAAACGGCTAAAATAAATAATCTTAAATCTACACTTCCAAGAAGAACCCAGACTTTAGCAAAATCAATATCTTTAAACACAAATATTAATGCCGCGAAAATTAACACGGCTATACCTAAACTACCAACAACCTTTTTCATACAAATATATGGCTTGAGTCATTTTTAAATTATTCTTTATCGTTTTCCGTATCTCTAGCTAACATAAAGTAATAAGTTTTATCAATCTCTTTATCATAAATAGCATGAACTCTTACATCTGAACTTTTTAATTTAGATCTCCCAGAATCACCATAAATTTGTTTTCTTAATTCTTCTCTAGATTCATCGCTTAGAGAATCTATATGTAATGGTATTTTATGAGAACCCTTTAATTCTAAATATCTTTTTTCTAAAATATATTCAATTGTCCCATCTTTATAGATGGCATGTATTTCTCCCAATCTTCCTAAAAGATCATCTCCAGCTAAATAAACACAAGGAGCCCCGCTGTCTTTAAATTCTAGCAATCCCTCATACAAAGTTTACTTTTACTATTATCTCTATCATTATTTCCCATTTTATTTTAAAAGTAAACCATCAATTCTAGTAATAACTAGAAAGAGATAAAGGTTTGTCATAAATAGTATAAAAAAATAAAAAAATATTTTTAACCAAATAAGGCTGACAAACCTTCTGCTGCTGCTACCTTCTTTTCTTCCTTAGGTGCTTCTGCCTTAGCTTCTGATGCTGGGGCACTTGCTGTTGGAGCTGAAACTACACTAGCGTTTGCTAGTTCAGTTTCTATGTCCACGTCCTTAAGGGAGGCAATTAGTGACTTAACTTTCGATTCGTCCACTGTTTCGCCAGTTGATGCAACAACACTCTTTACTGCGTCTTCACTAACATCTTTACCGAGTTTGTGAAGCAATAATGCTGCGTATATGTATTCCATTTTAATTTCCTATCCAAAAAGAGCACCAAGTCCTGCTGCTGCAGGTGCTTTCTCTTCCTCCTTTGCGTCTTCTTTTGGATTATCTTCTTCTACAGCCAAAACCACTTCGGGTTCAGGTTCGCCGTTAATTGTTCTTATTAATTTAGCCTCTTGAGCTCCTGCTTTTTGTATCATTAGTTTTACTGTTTCTCCAGTTACATAGCCAATTTTCAAAGCAAAAGGAATTGCCTTAGCATAAGTATTAATCAAAGTATCTTTCGTTCCTTCTACATCTATATCAATCTTCAAATATGATTTTTCAGTATCAACTTCAAAAGCACTTAATGGGATATAGCCAATTGAAAAAGGTAAAATATTCAATTTTGACATAACGTCCGCGGCTTTTTGATTTATTTCTTCATCTTTTTTAACAATAATTTTATCAGCTACAATTTCTAATTTACCACTTGTAACTTTTACTTTTAGTCCAACTGCTCCTAATTCTGAAATTGCTGGACCAGGAACTAATTCTGTCATTCCAGCTTGAACTTCAATATTTTCTAATGCTATTTGCCCAGGTTTTGCCTTAGCCAAACTTTTATTTTTTAATAAATCTAATGCTAGATCAAATGCGTCATCATTAGAAAATAAAAATGCAACACTGGTAGAATATTGTGATTTTAATAAATCTTTATCTTTAACCTTTGAGTCATCAATAGCTCGATAAAGTAAATTTTTTCTTGGAACCTTAACTACAGCTTTACCTCTTAATTTTTTACCAATCTCTTGAAATTTCGCAGCAGGTAAACTACCAATAGACGCTATAAGAATAGTTTTATAAGAATCTATTAATTCTTTTAACTCTTTTACCGCCTTTAGTTTAACTTCTGGAATGGGTGCATGTCTTTTTTCTGTCATTTTATCTTATTGCTATTTTAATTGGTTTAGTCATAGTGAATTTAACTTCTACATTTTTTATATTTTCTTTATCTCTTGGAAGCTCTCTTAGTAACGAATTGTAAATTGTCATAATATTTTCTATTAAATCTTCATCTTTCATATCTTTTTTTCCGATAGCTAATTTCACACTTGATTCCTTAGTTCTTATTTTAACACTAGTATTTATCTTTTCTCTCAAGTCAGAAATAGATTTCTCATTTATATCCATCAATATTCCCAATTGCGGTGATGGCATTTTTCCGCTAGGACCAAGTGCACGTCCGAAAGTAGTTGCAACTTTTGGCATCACACTAGCTTGAGCAATAAAAAAATCATATTTAGAAACCAATTTCTTAACTTCAGCTTTATTAGTTGCATATTTTTTAAATTGTTCAGGAATAACCGAATCCACCAAATCACTTTTAGCTTCTAAGAATCCACATATCTTTTTATCTCTAACTTTAAATGGAAGGTTGATAAAAACGTTTATAGAATTTCTTTTAACATCAAATTTTTGAAGATTCACAATTAAGTCAACAGTCTCGTTAAACTTTCTTTCTTTATTTTTTCTAAGCTCAGTTAAAGCATTTTTTAATTCTTCTCTTAGTTCTGCCATTTGTTTTATTAATCCCCTACATTATGCGTCTGTTTCCAGAAAAACGGAGTTCGACGATGTAGTTTTCGATTAAAAATTAAGAGGGATTTTGGTTTATAAAGTTTGGGGTTATATTTTCACTATAATAATTTTTATAAAAGATAAAATCAGTAAATTAATATGGGAAAAAATATTAGAGGTATTTATGGAATTAAGGTACATAATGATAAATCTTCTGAAATGGAAACTTTTCTAAACAGAATAGGAAATTATTTAGATGTTGTTAAATATAGGGATACATCTACTAAAATAACAGATGCTTATATCGGGCTTCCAGTAAGTCTTCAGGCGAACTCATCAAAAGAAGTTTTCAGTATTCATTCTGGTAGATTAGAAGAATTAGCCAAAGAGAAACCCAAACTAGCGACACAACTTGAAGGAGCTGGAATGAGTAAAAAATTATTGGGAGATCTATATCCTCCACAAATGGGACTTCATTTTATCCCAGCTGAATCCGATTAAGTTATTACATAAATCCTTAAAAAGAAAAATATATTCTAATTATTATGGAACTAGTTGCATTATTATCTTCAGGAAAAGGAACATGGGCTCAAATATCTGGACTTATGAGTCACGGAGAATGGGACAAAGTTATTTTAATAGGAGACGAATTTGCTTCATCCTTTACTCATCAAAAAAATTTCGAATTTGTAAAAGTAAATTTAAATGGCAAACTTAAAGAATTAAAAGACGAGCTTTCTGTAAAATTAAAAAACAAATTTGATGGTATGGAAGTCGCTTTATCTATTGCTTCTGGCGACGGTAAAGAGCATATGGCACTTGTTTCTGCATTAATTAATTTACCAGTTGGAGTAAGATTTGCTGCTTTAACAAAAGACGGAATAATTGATTTATAAAATTAATTTAATATATTTCTAAAAGTTAAGAATAGAAAAATTTTTAAACCCACTAACTAATACAGATTAGCATGAATCCAGGAATAAACTTTACCAGAATTGATCCAAGAAGTTTTGGAAGAGAAGCAATACGTAATATGCCTAAAGAAACATTTGTAGACGATTTGGGTAGTTTTAAACGAGTCACAAGAGTAGTTGAATCAACCTTGGAAACAGATTTTCCAATGCCAAAATATAATCTAGAAAATACAGTTTTTAGTATAATAGGAAAATATCAATATAACGGTACAACTGTCGAAGTAAACCGGCTTGGAGACGAAAATGACGCGGAATATTTTACAACTGTAGACAATGAAATTATTCATAACCAGAGAGAATCTTTAGAAGAAGAACTTGAATTTGCAAAAGCATACATAAAAAGCCAACAAAGAATTTTACCCAAAAGCCCAAAAGGGGAACGAGAACTAACAAGAGCATATGGATAAAAAAACAAGATTACATAGAATTTTATCTGGAAGCTCAAAAATCAACTTTCTTAAATTTATTTAATCTTTAAATCTTCCTTGTTCGTTCCTAAAGAAAATGCTCTTGAGGGTTCATGTGAATCTAATAATTTTAATCCAGCTTCTTTTGCTAATTTTTCCGAGAATACAAGCATTTCCTCATACGTCGGCATCTTATCATAATCTAATCTTTCTCTTGCGTGACCGACGGCAACATAACCTTTTATTTCAACAAAACTAGGCTTCGCCAATTTTATAAGTTCTGCATACTCCACCAAATGCTTATCCTCCATATTCAAATCCTTTACCAAATTCATTCTAAAAACAGTTCTGGACTCTAGCGTAGACATAACTTTTAAAGATTCCATGAGTTTTTCCCAAGCATTTTCCAAAAAACTATTATGAAACGTTTTATATTCTTCTTTATTGGAAGTATTTACTGATATATATAACTGAGTTGGTAACTGATTTTTATCTTTTATTTCTTGAAGTTTTTCTGGATAAAGACCATTCGTAACTAAAAAAGAAGTCTTCCCCCTTTTTGTTAATTCTTCGATTAAATCTCCAATTAAAGGATAAAGCGTTGGTTCCCCTGTTAAAGAAATTGCAAATTGCATTGGCTCCTGAGCTTCTAAATATTTTTCTTGATTCGCACGAGAAAGTTGTTTTTTCTTAGAATTTGGATCTATCTTGAATCCAGTTAATAATTTTTGCTGAGCCTTAATTGCACCATCTACTATTTCCTTTGGATTCTCAGGATTTTTAACTTCACTGGGGTAAGTATACTTTAAATCTCTCCAGCAATGAATACACTTATTTTGACAATTAAATAACGAGGGAGTCATTTGGCAACATAAATGAGATTTTATTCCATAAAATTTTTCCTTATAACAAACACCTTCGTCTCGAAGAGATCTTTTAGTCCAAAGACATATTTTTACAGCACTATGTTCTCCGACAATTTCATAGTTTTCTTTAGTTAATTGTTTTCTAATTTCTTCTGTTACCATAAATTAATAGAAATAGTTTGATTTAAAGAGGTTGTGTTTAATATCCCACGCCAGATTTTCTTTCTAAGACCTCTATTCGTTGCTGTAATGAATAAACCTGGTTTGATAAGTCTTCCATTTTATTTGTCATATCAATTAATCTTTTTGCAAGTTTTTTTCTTTTTTCAGCAGAATTATCCTGAGATGTTCCTACAAAATTATTTTCAGAATGAGATCCTTCCTCAGAACCAGAACCAGAATCAAACATTCCGAACATTGGAGCAACTGGCTCTACTGGAGTTTCGTTTTCTATAGATTTTTTCAAACCCAAATTTGGATAAAAACTTTTTCTTAAATCTCCATCTTCAGCTTTTAATAATTCCTCTTTTCTTTTTTCTGATGCTTGCTGTTTTCTATAATAAGCAGATAAATCTACAAACTCTTCTTTTTTCTTAAACGGATTAAATGCCATAAATTCTATTAGGACAAAACGTTTTTAAATTTAGTGGATGAATAAACAACATATTCTAAATATTATTCAGTCAATGATACGATATAAAATTAAAATATAAAACCAAGTTTATACCACATAATTAGACCCCAAACAGCTTTTTATAATTTTTCTCTATTTTATCTTCTACTTCTGCAAGAGGTAATTTTTTTATTTCTGCTATTTTCTTATATGAATAAATTACGTTCGCTGGTTCATTATTTTGTTCTTTTAATGGGTGTAAAAAAGGAGAATCTGTTTCACAGAATAATTGTTCTATTGGAACCACATTAATCATATCCTGAAACTGTTGAGAATTATTTACATTAGTTGGTATGCTTAAATACCACCCATTATCACGAATCCTATTCACTAGCTTTTTTTTTCCAGAAAAACAATGCATAATTATTTTTTTATATCCAGATTTTTCCAAAATTTCTATACATTCCAATTCCGCTTTCCTAGAATGAACAACTATTGGCGTATCTAACTCCTTAGCCAAATCTATGAATTTCCCAAATATTTTTTTCTGATCTTCTAAGTTATCACTTTCCTTCAAATCAATTCCAACCTCCCCTATTGCAATTATTTTTTCTTTATTTTTTCTTATAAATTCTATTTCTAAATCTAACTCTTTTTCAGAAAGTTCCAAAGCGTCAATGGGAAATATTCCAAGAACGGCCTTTATTTCAGTATATTTTCCTGCTAAATTTAATGTCTTTTTTATAGAACCAATATCTGAACAAGAATTTAAAATTATATCAACTCCCGCTTTTTTGGAATCTTTAAGTATTCTGAGTATCGCTAAATCCTCATAATAATCTATATGACAATGAATATCGATAAAAACCATGTATATTTCTATACATATAATCTTATAAATTTATTCTTTTTGATAATTTTATGAGCGTGACTTATTTAGAAAAAAAGAGCAGTATTTCATTGATAATTACCATACTACTAGCTACAACTATCTTCATTTTATCATTCAAATTTAATGATTATAATATTGCAAAATACGAAATAATTATATTTTTCTTTTTAGAGTTATTTCTACTTTTTTACTCGATAAAGGGCAAAACAAAAAAAATTCAACTAGTAGTATGGCCCATAATAGTAGGAATTTTCTATGCAATGTTTAACGGATTATATCAATCAGTTATTTTAAATAGAACCCTAGACACAATAAAAATATTAGAAAACACTTCTGCAATACTTCTTTGTGCCTTGATTTATCTAATATTTGTAGGACATAGAAGAAATGTATTATGGAAAGGAAAAAATGATGGAACACATGAAAAAGAAATAATAGAAATAGTAAAAAATCAAAATCATCATATAAAAAACACTCCAAAAGAAGATGAATCAAAAGATGAATCAAAAGATGAATCAAAAGATGAATCAAAAGATGAATCATATTTCTATCTAGAAAACGACAACGACTTAAAAAAAGACGAAAAGAAAGAAAAAGACTTAAGTGAAGAAGTTAGCGAAATATTAGATGGAATTGAAGACGACGAAAATCAAGAAGATAAAAAAATAAACCTGCATGAAGAAATGTCTATTGATTTTGAAAAAGAAATTGAAGAAGAATATTAATTAAAGTATGTCTCCACGCTTATAATCTTTCAAACTTTTTTGAAAAGTTGACGCTATATCAATTATATACTTTCCTTCTTCTAATTTGTAAATAACTGGCATATCTTTTTTAAATAAATTAACTACGTCTATTTCAAATTTTCCTGAACCCATAACTCTTACAGATTCTATATCAAGAATAACTGGAGCATTATCATCTTTAATTCCTGCAATTTCTCGTATATCTTTTTCTATCTTATCTCTTTCATCTTCAGGA
>Ga0075122_10002385_pt1 | contig 12417 bp, 12 predicted proteins | sample AntAceMetag02UKB_FD_69790 | JGI IMG/M metagenome (GOLD analysis project Ga0075122, IMG submission 69790) | Saline lake microbial communities from Ace Lake, Antarctica - Antarctic Ace Lake Metagenome 02UKB | ecosystem: Environmental > Aquatic > Non-marine Saline and Alkaline > Saline | place... | reverse complement strand
TTATTGTTATTTCTGCTGGATTCTCTGAAATAAAAAATGATAAACTCCAAGAAGAAATAATAAAAACTGCTAAGAATGGAGGAATAAATTTACTTGGTCCAAATTGTTTTGGAATATATAATCCTAATATGAATTTAGATTTGACATTTTCTAATACATCGCCAAAGTCCGGAAATACGGCTTTTATTAGTCAAAGTGGCGCCTTGTGGAGTTATATTTCAGATTTAGATTTAGGATTTTCTGGGTTTGTAAGTTTGGGTAATATGGCAGGGTTAAGTTTTAATGAGTGGATAAAATATTTTATCAAAGATAAAAAAACAAAAAAAATAGTTCTATACGTGGAAAAATTGACGAATGGTAGAGAGTTTATTAATATTTGTAAATCTACAAAAAAAGAAATAATTACTATAAAGGCTGGACAAACAGAAGGTGGATCCAAGGCAACGGTGAGTCATACGGCCAGTATCGCAACGGATTATGCAATTTACAATGGCGCATTTAATCAGGCGGGAGTAAAGCAAGTTAAATCGTTAATTGATGCGTTTGGCTTGAGGTCTCGAAAGATTTTATTAAAAAAGGATAAGTCTACAATTATTACAAATGCTGGTGGGGCTAGTGCATTACTTATGGATAGATTAGTAAAACAAGGTCATAGTGTCAAACAACCAATAGATATTTTAGGAACGGCTACGGCAAAGGATTACGAAAAAGAAATAAAGAAATTAGAAAGAAAGAATTATTCTGGTAATATTATAATAATTCTAACTCCACAAATGATGTCGGAACCAAAAAATACGGCAAAGGTTATTTTAGAATCAAAATTAAGAAAAAATATTATTGCTCTTTTTTTAGGGGACAAGTCTATTAGGGGTGCGAAAAATATTTTGGTTAGGGGTGGGATTCCGGTAATTACAAAAATTTAAAATGGGCATACTTATAAGAAAACAGAACGGAATATATGGAGCTACACCTATAGCTAAATTGTCAATAATAGGATTAATAGTTTCGATTTCTGCTGCATATGTGAATACCATTTGGGCTATTTACTTGGATAGTTTCTTGAATAATTTAGCTTTTGTCGGATTTTTCTCTGCAGGATTAACTATAGTTTCCTTTTTTTCATATTTTCTCATAATTCCAATAATAGAAAAATATGATAAAGGAAAAATATACCTATATTCTCTTTTTATGTTTGTTATAACTTACGTTCTTTTTGCATTGAATAAAAACTTCTATTTATTTTTATTTTTAGCTGTTATTATGACTATTCTTTTTGCATTGAAGATAACAAGTTTTGGTATTCTTATAAGAGATAGCTCAAAAAATAAAAAAGTTTCTTCGAGTGAAGGGCTTGTATATACTTTTGTAAATGTGGCATGGGTTGTTGGTCCACTTATTGCAGGTTTTGTTTCGGCAGAGCTTGGTATAAATTGGGTATTTCTTTTGTCGGCAGCCTTTATGTTTTTTGGATTAATAATGTTTAAATTTTCAAAAATTAAAGATACTAATGGTAAAAAAAGGGTGGATGGAAGTATGGTGAGAAATTTTTTGGATTTTTTCAAGGATAAAGATAGAACTATTGCCTATATTTTAAAGGGTGGTGTAAATGTTTGGTGGTCTTTTATTTATTTATTTATACCGTTGATGATAATAAGGGAAGGTCTTGGGGAATTATGGATAGGATATTTTTTATTCGGGGCGGCAGTTCCACTTATTTTATTTGAATATAAATTTTCATCGTGGGCTGAGAAAAAGGGGTTTAAGGGAGTTTTCAAAGTAGGATATTTAATACCATCAATATTAGCTTTAGCGTGTTTTTTTATTCCAGGAATTCATCTAAAGTTGTTATTATTAGTTCTTGCTAGTGTCGGACTTGCAATGTTGGAACCCACAACTGAAGCATATTTTTTAGACAACTTGAAAGCCAAAGAAAGATATAGATTTTATGGTCCGTATAACACATCTATAGATTTGGGTAATTTTGCATTAAAGATTTTAGCTTCAATAATTATTTTATTCCTACCATTTAGATATATTTTCTTACTAGCTTCAGCATTAATGTTTTCTTTCTTCTTGCTTTCATTTAAAATTAAAAATATAGTTGAATCTAAAAGAAAATAATTAAATATTAATTCCTAATTTTCCAAGAGTAATTATTCCGGTCATTTTAACGGCATGATCTATTGCGCCAGAATATGAAGGACTACGAATTCCTCCTCCCATACTCTCTCTTATACCACTACGAAGAGAATTCGCAAAAGCTTCTTTTCCTGATAAATCTGGTTTTTGAATTACTGTATAGCTAGAAAAAATTTCTCCAAGAGAATGTCCGTCTGTTGATATGATGGCCCCAATATTATAGTCTTTAGATACTTCATTGAAAAAATCTTGGGCTTTTTTATTTGCACCTGAGAAATTTCTCTGATTATTAACAATTGGTATTACTGCTGAACCATTCCAAACTTCAATTCCCTCTATTTCTTCAATAAAATTAGGATTTTTATTCAAATATTCTGCCATTCCATCTCGGCTAAACATATGTGGGACAACAAAAGCTGGATGGTACCCGCAATTATCACAAACTCTTTTAACCGCATCTTCGGGTTCTACGCCCTCCGGCATTTTTATTCCTTCTTTTACTCCAACTGATAAAAAGTGTCCATATTTTGTAGGAATTTCTAAGGCGCTTGCAAAAATTTTACCATCTACGTAAAACGCATTTCCCAAATCAATTGGGGCACATCCTTCTAATTTGGCCCGCTCTTTCATGTCTCTATATCTCGTATCTTTTTCTGAATTTGACATTTCAACAATTCCTTGCAATCCACTTTCGACACTCTTTTTATTCATAGCCTCAACTAATTTTCTAAATGAATAAGTCGGCTCCCTGGTTGCCAAGTGAGCATGTAAATCAGCCTTAATGAAGTCTTCCATAAAAATTGTCATTACCAATCATTTATAAAATATCCCCTTTTTCAATAATTATGCAAAATCAAGAAAAAGTCTGGGATAATATTGCTCCCGAGTGGCATGAATTTAAACAAATTCCAGCTAGAAGCGTTATTAGTTTTTTAGAAAGTCAGAAGGGGAAAGTGTTGGATTTGGGGGCAGGCTCAGGACGTAATGTCGTTGAAAATAAAGATGTAAAATACCACTTAACTGATTTTTCTGAGAAAATGCTTGATTTGGCAAAAGAGAAACATCCTGAAATTGAAATAAAAAAATCTAATTTATGGGAAATTCCTTATGAAGATGAATTTTTTGATGGAGCTATTTCTATTTCAGCGCTTCATTGTGTAGAAGGTGAAGATAAAAGAATAAAATCTATTGAAGAATTATATCGAGTTTTGAAACCAAAATCAAAGGCGCTGATTGGAGTCTGGAATGCGAAGTCAAAACGATTTAAAGATAAGGCGAAAGAAAAAATGATTAAATGGCAAGATAAAGGTGAAAGATATTATTATTTATACTATCGAGAGGAACTGGTAAAACAATTAGAAGATACTGGATTTAAAATTATTAAAGATGTAAGTTCAGAAATGATGATAAATTTGGTTGTAGAGAAATAATTAAAGTGAGTCAATTAATGAAGCCGAGCGAGATTCAATATAGGTAGAAGGTACATTACTACCCGGGCTTTCCGCGATTAAGTTGCCATCCTCATTATAAATACAAGTAGATATAATATTCCCATCGGAACTTTTTGTGACAATAGTTTTTCCAATAATAGTTGTTTGAGAAATAGACTGACTGGGAGTAGATATCTGCTCTGGGGGATAAACAACTCTAGCAATATGTGAAACTTCTTGTGGTTCCGGAGATAACGGAGGATAGTCCACTGTGCCGCTAGGGGTAATGCTTTGCCTTAACCTTCCATCCTGGTCGTAAGTATTAGATGATACAAGTTCACCATTTAATTTTTTTATGATAGAATACTGACCCTGCTCATTAACACTAGATATAAAGACCTCAACGTTATCGCTTGAAGGATAAGGAGGGTATGACACTCGCCCATCATTCTCTATAACTTCAGTATATTCCCCAGAATTATCCCCCAGATTTCTTCTATTCGGGAAATCCTCAAAACTATTACCGATAGTGTCTTTGAGATCACAAGTCATTCCAGTTTGACATTGAACAATGCCTCCATCGCTAGTATAAACTTGCCTAAATTGTTTTCCGTCTTTATTTGTAAAAGTACTTTCGATATTCGTCGTTAACTTTGTTAAGTCACCTTTTACAGATATAGGGTCTGAACTGAAAACCATTTCCAAATCTTTTCCATTATTAAAAACAACAGAGCTTGAATCTCCAATTTCAGAGATTTCAAGACTTTTTACAGAATTATCAAGATCATCAAGTATTATTTTATTTCCATCCCTGGATGCAATTTTTAAATTTCCATCAATATCTTGGATGCAATTTTCGTATCCATCGCATACTCCATTCGTAGTGTATTCTGTAAATGAACTAACGCTAAAGGTTCTTTCTTCTCCAAAGTTATCCATGTGTTGCCAAAAAGAAGTATATTCTGTTCCAGGCATAAAAGCATGATTTCCTTCAGAATAAGTCAAAACTTCTCCAGAAAATCTAGACAAGGTCCTACCATTAGAATCTTTTTCAAAAATATTATTTCCGGACATAGTGGAAATACCGTCTTCTATTTTTACCCTCATTGCTCCGGGGCTTTCAAAGATGCTATCATCGAGAGTCACAAGTCCTTTTCCTACAAAATAAAGGCTAGAGTTTTCTACTCCGGTAAGGTCGGCATGCCCACCTTTTAATAACAATTCTCCAGAGGGACCTTTTTTAACCTCATCACATCCAAAAAGAGTTCCCCCCTTTTTCAACTTAACTTCTCCATTCGGAAGAATTTTATCAACATATTCACCATCTATTTCAAATGTTGTAGAATGATCTCCCCTTGTTGTAATCATACCATTGTCAAAATTATCAATCTTGCCACCACCATTACTTATTCCATATTTTTCTAGCCATGCAGTTAGGGTCTCAGTATTATTATTAATTATATCTGGATTCTCGGAAATTCTTTTCTCTAAATCCTCTAAGACGTTTTCATTGTCCAACATCTCTGGCTTTTCTTCGATAATTCCTATAATCTTGTCATCGTAAATTATTTCAAGATCTGGAATTTTATCTTCTTCTAACGCTAAGCCAAGGTCTTCGGTAGATAGAGCATTGACGACATCGGGGCTTTCGTAATCCATAAGCATTCCTTCCTGTCCAACTAAAGATTGGGCAAAAGGACTAATTGCCAAAATTAGAAAAAGAGCAAAAGCCAATTTAATTTTCATCGCCAATCTCCCAATTATAATTATTTACAAAATTCCACATAAATGGAACTTCTTTACTGTTCCTTTCTTCGTCGAATATAAAACTAAAAAGAATAGTGTCGTCATCCAAATTAATTGCTTCAAAGAAAAAATCGTTTTCATGGGCAAGATTCGTAAGGTATCCCAATGGAATACTTTCTATATCAAGGGATTGCTCATTTACTATTTTTTCCAATAACCCATATTTCTCATTAAAATTTATAGGAATACTTGTTTCAAAATTCTCAAACACATGCACAGTCTCCGCTTTTTCTGCAGATATAGGATATTCTATAAGAATTTTTATCTCTTCCTCTTCAATTTTTATATCCAAGCTTTTTATGGAATTACGTTTTATCTTATACCCATCTTCCTCAAACTTATCTAAGCCCATTAAGCAGCTATCCAGATTGTTTCTAATATAGTTACCATCTCATCTTCTACTAAATTAACGCTTGGCATACTCGCTCTATCGTTATATAAATAGATGGGAATTTCTATACGAGAATAGGCTTCTTTTGGCGCCGGAACCTCGTTGTATCCCCCCTGTGCCCCAATAAACCAAATTGCATCTTCACTAGTACTACTAACACAGTCAGTTACAAAATTACTAATTGGAGCCATAGTTAAAGGAACGGATGATTCCGAAGAAGATTTATTTCTAATAAATAAAAAAAATAAAATTGCCACAACAAGAATAACGGCAACTATTATAAAAATTGTCACCTGTCCTCTTCTTTTCATATTCATATAGAGAGAAAGAGTTTATTAATTTGATTATTGAAAAAAATTAATATAAAATTAAAATAAAAAATTATCTACTCTTCCCCCGGCCGATAATAAACTATTCTTGAAAGATCTTTACCATTAACATGCTTATTGCCAATTGATTTAGGCATGCAAATCGGAACCTTTTCCCTAATCGCAAACTTTCCAATATCTTCAGCCATCATTGCTAATGCCCTTAAATCTTGAATCTCTTCGACTTTTTTACCTGGATAAGCATTCAATATAACTGTAATAGTGTAATCTCTTAATTGTCTTTCAGATTCAATTTTTTCCTGTTCTGTGTGATTGTTTCCAAATCCCGTTGTTGAAAAAGGAAGGATATCATTGAAAGCTTGCAATTTGGCAGCCCTTGGAATATAACTAAACAAATACCCGACTCCGTCCGTTTTCAGAATTTCTTTATCAAACATATAATTTTCAGATTGCCTTAAATGTTCCATATAAGTATTAAAATCTGTATTCAAAAAAATTGTCCAATTGTCACAAATTCCTAATTCATCTGTTAGCTGTTCGTCTGGGTAGTTTTTCAGTGCTTCTAAATATTCGGTCAATCTCATGCTACTAGAGGCTAACTAGGGACCTATAAATATATTTCTATTTGACTAATACCATATTCATATTGGTTCTTAAAATTTATAAACCCCGTTTAGTCCCATTAATTATGAATATAGGAATTTTTATGGAGGGGGAGAATGGCTTGGCCAAGCTAGTTGCTGAAGAACTTGAAAGAACTGATCATAATATTATATATAAAGGATGTTTGTGTGAATATGTTAATTTTTTAGAAAGAATGCGTAAAAATGATGAGCTTCCCGAACTTTTTCTTCTACATCCTCATGATTCAGATGAAGATGGGTGCTATAGTAATATTTCTAAATTTATAAACGGGAATTCTGACTCTTATTTTTATATTTTAGCATATGATGATTATGATAGAAGCGAGCCTCGTATTTCTGGAATAGGGGAATTTCCCAATTTAACTTATATTACTGAAGAAAATGTAAAAGATATTATAAATAAGCTTCTTGACTTATAATATTTAGATTTACAAATTAATCCCTCCTTTAATTTTTTCCTTCGACTCTTCCCTTTAAACTCTTAACCCTATCTCTTAATGCGATTGCTTTCTCGAAATCTAAACTCTCGGCGGCTTTTTCCATGTCGGCAGTTAATTCAATAATTAAATTTGGAATTTCGGCTTTTGGAATGTGTTTGCTATCAGTTACTGAAACTTCGACTTGTTTTACTGGTTTAATTATTGTCTTAGGAGTTATTCCGTGTTTTTTATTATAGCTTATTTGGATTTGACGTCTACGCTGTGTTTCTTCTAATGCCCTAACTATTGACTTTGTCATAACATCGGCATACAGGACAACTTTTGCATTTTTATTTCTAGCAGCTCGACCAATAGTTTGAATTAAAGACGTTTCATTTCTTAAAAACCCTTCTTTATCTGCATCTAGAATTCCAACAAAACCAACTTCTGGAATATCAATTCCTTCACGTAAAAGATTAATCCCAACTAGAACATCAAATTTTCCAAGTCTAAGCTCACGAATTATTTCGGTTCGCTCTAATGTGTCAATTTCTGAATGCAAATATCTGGTTTTAATTCCAGCCTCAGATAAATATTCTGTCAATTCTTCAGCCATTCTTTTTGTTAGAGTTGTAAGTAAAATTCTATCTCCTCTTTTTATTGTTTTTTCTATTTCGTTTTTTACATCGTCCATCTGATTGGTGATTGGTTTAACGCTAACTTCAGGATCGATTAATCCAGTAGGTCTAATAATTTGCTCCACAATTCTCTCCGACATATCTTTTTCATATTCTCCCGGAGTAGCTGAAACAAAAATCACAGAATTGTTTTTCATATATTTTTCAAATTCATCATATTTTAATGGTCGATTATCATATGCACTTTGTAGTCTAAATCCAAAATCAATTAAATTTTTCTTTCTAGCCTTATCCCCCTTATACATTCCATGAGACTGAGGAATACTTTGATGGCTCTCGTCTATAACAATTAAAAAGTCGTCTCCAAAGTAATCTAGAAGTGTGTATGGTTTTTCTCCTGGAGCCCTATTGTCAAAATGTCTAGAATAATTTTCTATCCCCTTGCAAAAACCAGTTTCTTTTATCATCTCGATATCGTGCATAGTTCTTTGTTTTATTCTGTGTTTTTCTATTAAATCCAAATCTGCTAAATCTTTTTCCAATTCATCCTCAATAGAATCAAGTGCTTTCTTTAGTTGATTTTCCGGAACTACAAAATGTTTTGCTGGGTAAACCGTATAATGATCCCATTTTTTTACAATATCTCCGTTTAACTTATCAATTTCTTTTATGTAATCAATTCTATCTCCGTCCAACTCTATTCTAATAACATTTGGAGATTCAAAACTGATAAAATCTATAACGTCTCCTTTAACTCTAAATTTTCCACTTGAAAGTTCTGTGTCATTTCTTTCGTATTGGGATGATATAAGTTTTTTTATAATTTCTCTTCTAGTTATATCTTGAGCAACATCTAAACCAAATCTGAAATCATTAAAGTTTTTTGGGTTTCCTAATCCATATATACAAGAAATACTTGAGACAACAATTACATCATCACGGGATAACAAGGCTGCACTAGCGGCAAGTCGCATTTGATCGATTCGTGGATTTATAGCAGAATCTTTTTCAATATATTTATCGGTTGACGGAATATAGCTTTCTGGTTGATAATAGTCATAATAAGAAACAAAGTATTCAACCTTATTTTCTGGAAAAAGTTCTTTAAATTCTTCATAAAGTTGCGCAGCAAGAGTTTTATTGTGAGCTAAAACAAGAGTTTTTTTTCCTATGTTTTTTATTACGTTAGCAATTGTGAAAGTTTTGCCTGAACCAGTTACTCCTAAAAGAGTTTGAAAGTTTTCTTTTTTCTTTAGACCTTCTGTTAATTGTTTTATTGCTTCGGGCTGAGATCCTGCAGGTTTATGTGGAGCGTGTAATTTAAATTTCATAGAATTCTCAATATCTATGGGTATAAAAGTTTATACTTCTAAAGCATAATGTTTTAATTAATATTTTTATTCCAAATTCTAGATAAACTTAAATATTCATAAATACCTATATTTTTATCAAAGGAGATTAACTAATGAAAACAAAAATAACTGAAAGATTTGCATCTTTAATTACGGCCGCTTTTGGTCTAATCGCTGCCCTGGCGTGGAACGATGCAATAAAGGCATTATTTAAGGGGCCGTGTAAAAGTGATGGGGCGGGAGCTTTATGCGCACTTTCATCTGGAGGTCCTTGGGTGTATGCTGTAATTGTGACTATATTGGCAGTGATTGCTACAATATGGATTGCAAAAATTGCAGATAAGGCTAAGTAATTTTATTAAAAATATAAGTTCTTGAAATTAATATCTGTGGATATAAAAGTTTATAGTTAATATGCATAATGTTTTTATAATTGATTTTGTTTGTTTTTTGTAATGGCTCATTCTGTATATCTAAAAAGCGACAAAAGAAAAAATAAAAGCGGAGTAATTGATTCTATTTATGGAAAAGGAACTAAGATTCTTTTAGCTCACTATGAACTCACTAAGGGAGGAATGGCACTACCCTATGACCGAGGAGAGAATATTGTAGGGTATTGCACTGATTCTCCCGAGGATGTTTTAACTAAAACTTTTGAATTTTTTCAGGTTGTTTTTTTTAATGGTCAACTAACTTATAGTGGGGAACATGAACTAGATAGGCCAAAGATAGGATTAGAAATTACCCCATATTTTATTCCAAATGTTTATGGACTTAAATGCAATGGAAGGCTAGAAGAATTTTTGGGATTTGAGGGCTTATTAAAAGCTAGAAGAGATACTCCTGTTTCTAAAGGTTATTTGCAAGCAGTTATCGATAGACTTGAAAGCCCAAATTGTGGTGAAACTCCAAATTGTCCCCGCGATCAAAGAAGATATAACCAGGACCAAATTGTAAAAATTTTAGAAAATGCTGATTATGAGTTTTTAAGAAATGAAGAAGTGTAATAATGATATTATTCCTCGAATCTTTTCTTCCTTAATAATCTATTATAATTAATTGCAAACCTATGCGCCTCATCTCTTATCTGCTGTAAGAATAATCTTGCTTTATTTTTTCCACCTAATCTTAAAATTTTTCTATTTGGTAAATAGATTTCTTCTTCTCTTTTGGCCAAAGAAATTGTAGGTATGTTTAATCCTAATTTTTTTAATTCTCTTAATGCGAATTCTAATTGAATTTCTCCCCCATCGATTAGAATTAAATTAGGATATTCTTCTTTTCTTTTCTGAATTCCATAATACCTTCTTCCAACAACTTCCCCTATCGCCGCAAAGTCATCAATACCTTCAACAGTTTTTATTTTAAATTTACGATAATTATTTTTATCTGCGCGCCCATTTCTAAATTGTACCATTGAAGCTACCATATCGGTTCCAGATAAATGTGAAATATCAAAACATTCAATAACATTAGGGATTTCATTGAGCCCAAGCTCTTTTTGTAAGGCAATTAATTTCTCAGAATCTCCAAAAAAAGAAATTTCTATATTTTTAGCCACTAAATCTAAAAGTTCTTTTAGTTCACCTTGTTTTGGAATAATTACTTCTACCTTCTTTTTTCGTTTTTTGTTTAAAAATTCTAAAATATCATCTCCAATTTTTTTTGGAAGTATTATTTTTTTTGGAACTTTATTTTCAGAATAATATTGTACTAAAAATTCATCTAAAAAATCAGGCTTAAAATCAAACACGAATTCATTTTTATTTTCTAGAGTTCCTTTGTAAATATTAAAATTCATTAAGTAAACCCTATCCTCACGAATTTCAAAATTAATTATATCTTCATCATATTTTTTATTTCTTTCCATCTTCTGTTTTTCTTTGAGCCAAATGATTGCCTCAAGCTGATTTTTAACTTCATTTGCTTTTTCATATTCTTCTTTTTTAGAATATTTTTTCATTTTTTCTTTAAGGGTTTTTTCTAACATTCTTGTTTTTCCTGAAAGAATAGATTCAACTGCTTGAACTTTTTCTAGATATTCTTTATTCTCAATGTTACCAATGCACGGAGCATCACAAATATTCATATGATACCTTAAGCATGGTTTTTTAGGAAAGTTTTTACAGGTTCTAAGTTTGAATGTTTTGTTTAATAAATATCTAATATAATCTCTCGCTTGAGCTGAAACAAAAGGTCCATAGAGTTTCCCCTTTGCATCAGCACTGGAGGATGTCCGCAGACGACCATTTGATTTATTTTTTCTTGAGACAATTAATTTAGGAAATTTTTCATTAGTAATTTCTAAAGACGCGTATCTTTTGGCATCCTTTAGATCAATATTATATTTTGGTGAATGTTTTTTAATTAAATTATTTTCTAAAATTAAGGCTTCAACCTCATTAGAAGTGGCAATAAAATCTATATTTGAAATATGTGAAATCATTGCAGCAGTTTTAGGGTCATGATCTTTTTTGGAAAAATAAGAAGAAACACGTTTTTTCAAATCTTTTGCTTTACCCACATAAATAATATTGCTATCACTATCCTTGTAAATATAGCATCCTGGGAGATTTGGGATATTTTTTGTTTTTATCATTTAAGTGTTATAGTGGAGGGTGATATAAAAAAGTTGGGGAGTTGATTTATAATTATAAAAATTAAGAAAAAATTTCAGGTAAATATTTTTGTTTATGTATTTTAAAACTTTTGAAAACCATATAATCATCTATAGAAAAAAGTGAACGTATTTCCCTTATTGCTTCTATTTCGCCTAGGCCTTCAAACGTAACAACTAGATGAGATGATCCAACTGTTTTTACTACTTTTATTATATTTTCATTATTAAAAGAATATGAAAGAAATTTATCTATCTCTTTTATTCCTTCACTTGTAAACCTTAAAAATATAATTTTTCTTTTTATTCCTAATTCTTGGTTATTTAAAATCGCGCTATAGCCTTTTATTATGTATTTTTTTTCTAAACTTTTTTTTGCATTAATTATACTTTTTATATTTATATCTAATTTATTTGAAATCTCTGTTATTTTTTCTGTGGGATTCTTATTTAATTCTGATAATAATAATCTTTCATTTTTAGATAAAACTCTTATTTCCCTATTACTAAAAAGTATATTTGTTTTTGATGTTTTAGTTTTTTTTAGGTATTTTTTTACATATTTATATTTTGTAACAATTGGTAGAATAAACGCTGTTTTTAATTTTTTATCAAATTTTTGAACTATTTCAATATGTATTTTATCTAATAA
>Ga0075122_10002380_pt1 | contig 12434 bp, 11 predicted proteins | sample AntAceMetag02UKB_FD_69790 | JGI IMG/M metagenome (GOLD analysis project Ga0075122, IMG submission 69790) | Saline lake microbial communities from Ace Lake, Antarctica - Antarctic Ace Lake Metagenome 02UKB | ecosystem: Environmental > Aquatic > Non-marine Saline and Alkaline > Saline | place... | reverse complement strand
ACTACCATTAGCTTGTTGAGCAAGTTCTCCGATTTTAACGATCATTTTTTTTCCTCCAATTTCTCTTGTAAATTCCATATCTTATTTTCATTTAGTAGAACTGATTTATTCTAACTTTAACTTTTATTTATTTTATTATTTTTATTATTTTTATTATTTTTTTGATTCCTTTTCCAGCCAACATTTTGTTTGCGTGTCATAGGAACTCTTTTGCGAATTAAGAAACTACTTGTTTTTCCTCCTAAATTCAAAAAGTCATCCACTACTTTTATTAATTTGGAAGAAGTTGTTTTTTCAAAAGCCAATAATTCAACTCGGCAACCTTTGTTTTCTTTCAAATATTGAACTAAAGGGATAAAATCACCGTCACCAGTGACTAAAACTACTACATCTAATTTGTCAGCCAATTTAATGGCGTCAACAGCCATACCAACATCCCAGTCTCCTTTTTTCATTCCACTTGAAAATATTTGCAAATCTTTAACTTTTAATTCAAAGCCATATTTGGAAATAGTTTCGAAAAAATTCTGTTCTTCGGAAGTATTGGAACAAATGACATAAGCAATGGCTCTAATAAGTTGCCTATTTGCCACAGCAGCGTTTAGAATTTTTTCAAAATTTACATTGGCGCCATACAAATTCTTGCCAGAATGATACATATTCTGAACATCAACAAAAACGCCCACTCTTTGATCTTTGTGTTGTTGCTCTTTGCGTTTAATCATATATTGTAATTACTTTCTTTTTATTTTCTTAACTATCTTTTCGTGACTAACAGGATCATTAATCTTCAAATATTTAATGAATTTACGGCGTTCACTAACTTTTTGCACTAAACTACGTCGACAAGAAAAATCATGGATATGTTTTTTCAAATGTTCAGCTAATTCTTTGATTTCTTTCCCTAAAAGACCTATCTGAACCTCTGCTGATCCAGTATCTTGGGGATTTTTTTGAAAATCTTTAATAACTTCTTCTTTTTTATCTTTTTTATCTTTTTTGGCCTTATTTGTCATAAATCTTATATTCCTTGATTAATATTAACAAATTATATCTTCTCTTATCATATATTATCTTAATATAAATGTCAAACATTAGATTTAATAAAAGCGTCGCGAAATCTTGACAGATGGTACAAAAATTAATATAATAGAAAAGATATGGCTAGTGAAATAAAAAAATTAATTACTGAATTTTTAGAGCACATGGAAATTGAAAAAGGTTGCAGTCCTCTAACCATTAGAAATTATGATTTTTATTTACAAAGATTAATTAAACAGTCTAAAATAAATTCCCCTCAAGAAATAACCAAAGAACTTATTAGACAGTTCCGTCTTTGGCTATCTCGCTTAAAAAATTATCATCAGGACAATTTATCTTTAGCAACCCAAAATTATCACTTAATAGCTATTCGTTGTTTTCTTAAATATCTAGCTATTAAAGATATTATATCCTTAGCTCCGGAAAAAATTGAGTTGGCTAAAACAGGAGAAAGGCAAATATCTTTCTTAGAAGGAGATGATTTAGAAAAACTACTCAATGCTCCTTTGCAGGTGAAACAAAGAGAGATCCTCACCTGGCGAGATAAAGCCATCCTGGAATTACTTTTTTCAACTGGCTTAAGGGTTTCTGAACTAACCAACCTCAAAAAAGAAAATATAAACCTTGATAAAGATGAATTTAGTATACGCGGTAAGGGCCAAAAATGGCGTCTGGTCTTTCTCTCTAATCAGGCCAAATATTGGCTAAAAAAATATCTCAAAGAAAGAACTGATATTGACCCATCTCTTTTTATACGTTATGATCGAGCCGCTAAAGATAATCAGAAATCTTTAGGTATTACTCCCCGCTCTGTCCAAAGATTAGTCCAGAAATATTCTAAAGTTGCTGGTCTAACTCGTAAAATTACTGTCCATACCCTTAGGCATAGCTTTGCTACAGACCTTCTGTCTAACGGAGCTAATCTCCGAGCAGTTCAAGAATTACTGGGACATCGAAATATAACCACTACTCAAATTTATACTCATGTCACGAATGAACATTTAAGAAAAATATATCAAAATTTTCACGATCAAAAACGGAAAAATAAAAATAGTTGAGCCCCTATAGTTCAACGGATAGAACGAGAGATTTCTAATCTCTAGATAGAGGTTCGATTCCTCTTGGGGGTACCATACATACTTTTTAATGAGTAGATTGCTCAATTAGCTGATAAATAAGCGATATCTCAGCGGTTCCAAATTTTCCATTCTTATAAGTTATTTTTTGGGGAAATATCAAATTTTGGAACCGTTGTTTTTGTTCTAGGTTCATATCAAACCATAACCTAGGAATATTTTTGATAAAATTCAAAAAAATGATTCAACAAAAAAATCCAGCAACAATGCTGGCTTCTTGATTAAATATACACTATGGTTATTAAATTATTTTAACAATTTAATAATTTTTTCTTCTTCAAATTCCTTTTCTAATAAAAAATCAATGGTATTCTTTACAACTTCTTTTATAAGATCTTTTTTGTGAGGTCTAGGAATTGTAACTTTTCTTCCATTGTGAACGCATGTGCCTAAAGTATGTTTTGACCCTTCTTTGATAGAAATTCCAAGTTTTTTAAGAGCTTTTATGATAACCCTATATTTACAAGGAAAATATTTATTCATATCAAATTCTTTGAAAATTAAATTGGCCTTCTGGACTTATACCTAACTCTTTTCTCCTCTCTTCCGACCTTGGCATATAGGGACTAAGGAAAGGAATATATTCTCTAGGAACTTCAAAATAGGTATAAATTGCATCATTAATCATTGTATAAATTTCTGGTCCTGAATCAGCTTGCGTAAAACAACCAGGCAACTCTTTAATTGTAGCATAAAGACTCCCAGTACTTGATTTTCTAATTTGAATATCCAAGCAATTTGGGAGCTTCCAAATAATAGCCTGTAAGACCTCTGGAATAATCTCTTTCTTTTTAAGTCCTAATTGACTTAATATCGACATATAGTTATAGCAATCTAATATTAAATTTTGCCAATAAATAATTTTTTCCCATTCGTATACACGTACATACTATAAAAGGGAAATAAACCTATTCTTATTATGACAGAAATATTAAAAAAGTTATCCACAGTACAATTCCCTACAAATACAACTCCATATATACCAGCTTAAATAACATACAGTAACATATATACTTAACTATCAAAAAAATTTATTACTAATTTTATTTCATTTCTTTACAACTAACCATATTTTCGCTATGATTAACTATAGCATCACCCCAAACTCTCAATACTTTAACCAATTGGTTCCAACTTCCAAGTATTGGGGGTACCATTTTATGGCGGCTATAGTTCAATGGTAGAACAGTAGATTGTGGTTCTACTGACGAGGGTTCAATTCCCTCTAGTCGCCCCATAAAAACATCTCTTTTTAGAGGTGTTTTTGTGTACAAAAAATGTATGGTTTCAAAACAAGAATGTGACTAGACAGAGGTTTCCTGCATAAAAAATGTATGGTTTTGGGACAAAAAACACCCAACAATTTTCATTGTTGGGATTAAATAGGAAGACACTTTATGTTTTTATTCATCTACCTTTTTGCGCCATAACAAACACCATACCATCATATCCTACATTTTTTTTATCGCTTCCCTCAAGCACAGATAATTCTATAATAGAGAATCCGTTTTTAGTTAAGAAATTAGTAATATCATCTTCATTAATTGGTGTGGCCGGCATACGTTCATTGCCCACTTGATACCAAGTTGCATTTCTGATAGCTTGCAATGATAAATAACCGCCTGGTTTAATTTTATTAATTATATTATTCATTCCATTTTTCCACGTAGAGTAGTCAGCAGTTGCAGACTCTATAGTAAAGTTAGATGTTAAAAGGTCTACCCTTCCTCCTAGAAACGAGCTAGGGAGCTCTAATCCTTTTTTGAAGACATTCCCATACACAACGGAGCTTAATGTATTCCTTAAATGGTCTTTTAGTTCTTCTATATCTTCGCTCTCTAGAATGTGTAGTGTTTTGTTAGCATGTAATTCTGTAATTTTGTCGCTAGATTCAGATTGTTCTCTAAGAATAGACATATATCCTTCATCTTCCTGTAAGGTTCTTTTCATGAGACTGAAATATGCATCCCAATTATATGCACCATCTTCTTGATTAAGCCAGCGTTCAACCTCTGTTCTATTTTGTTGTAAAAATTCTGAATGAGTTATTTTATCTGCTTGTAGAGAGACCGGAATATGCTGATAAATTGTTGGTCCGCCTCCTACATCTAGTATTTTCATATTTCCCTTAGGAAAAGCTTTGGCAAAATGTGAAGACATACGTCTTTGAAAATCAAAAATGACTATGTTTTCTACGATTTCATGAGGCAGATTCGTTTCACTCACAATGTCTTCTATGTTTACACGGCCATCATTATCTTCTATCGCTTGCTGGATTTGTTTTATCGCCCGTGCAAATTTTTCTACATCAATGTTTTCCGGATAATATGTTTCCATATAATCTCTGGCACCGAATTTTTTTTCGAATATCTCATTTTCCTCTTTTCTTCTATTTGGACTTAATTTGATTTGTTTTAAATTCATATCAAAAGTTTAACTGATCTTAAGTAAATAGTCTAATCTTTACTGCTGTTTTATAGCATATTTATGACTTAGTAATAAAGAAAAAAGATAAAATAATCTAATTATATTGTAATATTAAAGTCCTAACATCCTTCACTAAGGGACCCCACAAAAGCATCTCTTTTTAGAGGTGTTTTTGTGTATAAAAAAAATACTACAAGATCGAACCTTGTAGTAAATATAATAATTTAAAAATTAAAAAATAGGAGTACCTTCAGCATAAGATTTAATCTCTTCTAATTTAACTTCCACTACGTCTGAAAAATTAAAACTCAATCTTTCTAAAATCTGAGGTGTAGTTACCCATCTTTTTATTTTTTGATCCAATAAATAAACCTTAGCTTCTCCCTCTGCTCTAATTAAATAATTCTGCGGCAAAGCTCTAATAATTTCTTGACCTACGGTAATTATTTCATCAAATTTGCCATAGGCATCAACCATTGATTGACTAAACATATGTCTGATAGTGCCATTATTAGAAACTAAATAAACTTTCTCGTCTCCTTCAGCACGAATAAATTTTACTAAAGGTATTTCTTGAATCATAGATCCTAAGTTGACAATACTCTCCCAAACACCTCCCACACCCTCAAAAACATCTGGGGCATTAAGCCACAAACGAAAACCATTTAGATTAAGATAAACCTTTTCTTTATCTTTTTCTTTGATGAATTGGACATCATCAATCCCAGAAACCCCTTCATCTTCTTCAAAAAAACGAATAATGGGATCAGGTTCATAAGAGGCAATTGAAGAAAGGCAAAACATAGGGGGCTCGCAAACAATATTAAAAGTTTCTTCTTTCCATGAATCTTCCAAATGCCTAGATTCTACTTGCTCCAATTTAACCCAAAGCAAAAAGTTATTGCCCGATTTATCAGTTGAGTATCCATATTTGTAATCATTATCTACTCCTTCTGGTTGTTCTCTAAATCCATATTTATAATTCTCTCTGTAATGCAAAGTCGCTGAATCTAATATATTTTCTAATGAATCCCATTGATTTTCTTTGTCGTCCTCTTTGATGCTAACTATTGGATAGTGATTGAAATAGTTATAATATTTGTCTAAAACCCTTTTCATTCTATTTAGATTTGACACCCTTCCATTATCTCTATTTCTTGGTCCATTTTCAGAGAGATCTTTTAATTCCGCCCTTAGATATAATTTATTAAGTTCTGGTGATAGGCTAGGATTGGATGTAGCTAAAAATATCTTAAGACGCATTTTTCTAGCAGTAACATTTGGTTCAAAAGCGCTCCCCCAAGCTAAAGGATATTCTCTGATATCGTCATCAAAACTAACAAAAGCTAAAACATGAGTTCCTGATGGTTGGTTATAAATACCTGTCAAAGTCAATGAATAAATGTCTGGATTAAAACGAATGTCACCTGTCCATAAAACACCAGAAGAAACAAAATTTCCATCTCGTTCTTCTAATGTGACTTTTCCCCTTTCCCAGTGAACTGTACTATAATTCCAATCAATAATTCCAGATGAATTAAAATCATATATTTTTTCCACATTTTCAATGGGAATTGGACCCAAAGCAAAAAGCGCCCGAGAAGGGATTATTAAAATAAAAAAGATACTAAAAATTATTATCTTAAATTGCTTCATATCTAGCATTAAAGCAAAAAATAGACCTTTCGTCAACCCTTTCCCATAACCAACCCGTCGGGTTGGTTATGGTTTAAACTCTAGTTTTCTTGATAATGATTAAAATAATTAAAACTATACCTAAGATTATAGCACTAAATATAAGATATGGTTTTAAAGATTCAAAATTAACAATACGGTTATGATTGGAATCTTCTAAATTTAAAAATCCTAAGCTTGCTGAAGGTAAAATATCGGGTTCAGGTATGATGAAATTAATATCTTGATTACTGCGAGGTAAAAGCCTTAATTCATCATTATTTTGATTTAATATTCCTATAATCTCCAAATTATCACCCTCTTGAATAATTGTTTTATTTATTTTAGCGTATTCTTTGATATAGATTGTTATCTCTGATTCTCTATCGCTAATAAAAATTCTTGATCCCGTTTTCTCGAGAACTATACCTTGAACTTTAAATAATTTCCCAACTAAGCTATAATCAATATCTTTTATTTTAATTATTTGAGGTTCAATTATTAATTGACGTTCTAAAATTTCAATATCGCTTCTATCTTTAATGTTAATTCTTTTCTCTTCTCGCGATTGAGAAACAAGGCCCTGAACAGCGATTTTATCTCCTCTTTTTAATCTTGGAAAATTTTTATAATAGGAATAAACTTGGACTCCATTAATATAAAAAAACTGAGATCCTAAAATCCCAGGCTCAACTATTACAATTCCTTCTGTTTCAACTGCTATCCCAATATCTAATTCTTTAACATTGTCTGGCGAAGTATATTGGAAATCAACAGCGAAAACTTGATTACAAAATACTAAAAGACCCAATAAGAAAACAAAAAACAGAATAAATTTTAATTCTTTGTTGTTTGTCATCTAAGCTCTCTTATTTTGTTCTTCTAATATTTTATATCCTGATGACCTAAACTTATTTTTCTTCTGTTTCTACTGGAGGGAAACAAATTGTATTGCCCCACGGACAACAAGATCCGCTAACACCAGAAGGACAATCGGGCTGTTCAACTTCTCCCCAATTACAATTCGAAAATGGCGATTCTCCTGCGTCGCTCGTAGCAGTTGTTCTATAATAATAATCAATATAGGACAAAATACGTTTATCTGTATAACAACAAGCACTGGGGTCAGCTTGTATCTTGTCGCAATTATCATCTGCGACTCCTTCTACATGACAAACAGTACTTAAACTACTTGCTTCATAATCCAATTTAATCTGCTCGGCTGTTTTTGCAGAATTATAAATTGCCAAATTATCAATCAAACCACGAAAAGGGCCCGTATCATTCTCGTTACTTCTCCCTATCCATAAATTATCCTCCCCTAAGGGAATTATAACTCCCACGCATGTTCCGCCTCCTATGCAATCAACATCACTATCACAGAGAGCTCCCGGATTATCCCCACCAGAACAAATAGTATTTAATTCATTAAAATATGATTGCTCGTCTTCTGCTTCTCCATCAATATAGAAAGTAATAATTTTAGCAGAATCATCACGGACAAACACAATATGATGCCAGTTGATATCATTTATCAACCCTGTACTATATTTTACAACAGAATCTGTTTCGTCGCCAAAAATAACAGCCAAACGGTCATCTGCTCCAATTTCCCATCGTAAAAAATGATATTCATCAGCTTCTGATATTTTGTTGTCGGCAAAAACAACATCACGAGTATCGGTTGATGTTCTCTTGATCCAAGCCTGAATTGTCGCTGTTGACGCCTCCAAACTATCATTGCTACCACAATTAATATAATCATTTACGCCGTCAAATTCGCCAGCACTATTAAACTTACCATCAGTGCTTGGAATTGCCCCACTGGCAGTACCATGATTTGCTGGAGTTTGATTGGAAGAATCCCTGACCTCATCATTAGAACCGTCCCAACTAGTTTCATTCATTTTCCACTGAGCCATTAACCCAGTATAATCCATCGCTTCTCCTAAATGACCAATTATCCCAAAATTTTCACTGCTACCTAAAGAATTATAAATATTATATCCATCTACACTACCCTCTGAATCCCAGCTCCATGTCAATTTAATTTCCCCACAAGTATCATCATTAATTGTTGGAACCTCGGGATCGCAAAGCGTTGTTCTCTCCCATTTAGGACCATTAGAATTATATGTTGACCCAATTTCATTATGTGATTGTATCTTATAACAATAACCGGTATTTTCACCTAATCCATCTCCTTGAAGTGAACACTTCCCATATTCATCACAAGCTCCGCTCAGAATATTTCTTTCGGTATAGCTACAAGTATCGCACACGCTTTCTTCAACGTTGTCACAACGCCAATACGTATAACTTTCCGCCCATGTTGATTGATCCCAATATACAAGCAATTGATAACATCCGCCATCTGTATTATCAATTTCTGTAATTTCAAAATCAAATGGAGCTGGCGGATCGCCATAATCATGATCATAATCGTCCCAACCAACACAATATGGGTCTTGCTTATTGTAATCCGCTAATATTTGTGTAGATGTTTTTGCAATACTATATATAGACATATTATCAATCAAACCGTGAAAATATGCGTCTTCTCTTAAAAATCTCCCACCAATAAATAAACTTAGATCATTAGATAAATCACCAACATCACCAAAATCATCAACAGTCCCTGCAACAACTCCATTCAAATATCTAATAATCTGATTATTACTTCTATCAAAAACTATGGTCACATGGTTCCACGTATTAACAGTCAATGGGCTTGCGTTGTCAGTATCTGCCTTATTGTATGTTCCGTCGCTTATAAACCAAGAAATAGATCCATCCTCGTCTATCTGTATTTCATAACCAGCTCCACTTTGACGTTTGACAATTGGCATTGATCCATTAGTGGGAAAACTATTTGGTTTAGCCCAATATTGTATAGTAAAATTCTCTATTGGAATTGCCGTAAAGTCTAAAGTTGCATCATCAGATACTTCTATATAATCGTCAACTCCATCAAATTCTCCAGCACTATTAAACTTACCATCAGTGCTTGGAGTTGCCCCACTGGCAGTACCATGGTTCTTGTCAACCAACGGGCCACTATCCACCACGCCATTAGGAATTGGACCAACGCTATTAGTCCAACTTGGCTCATCCATTAACCAATTAGCAATCAATCCTTCTGTATCCATGCTTGTGTCAGCATATCTATTGGCCATATATCCGCCAACAGTATAAAAAGTATCATAATCATCTAAATAAAGCCCCCAAATTTTACCAGCATTAGTAGAGCCTTGCAATTTTAGCCATCCTCCGTCTCCAAGAGCGACAACCTTAGCCCAACCAGAAATTTCTATCTTGGCATCTGCCCAAATATCTTTAGCGCTTCTGCCAGGGATAAAGCCCGTACTACCACCACAAGACCAAATAGCAACATTATCAATAATGCCATTGAAATGGGTGTCCATGTTTCCTAAATTGTTCTTTTTAGCGCCAATATATAAATCATTATTCTTCTTAAAAAGAGAGTCAGGGGGGATTCCAATAAATCCAACATTAACTCTCGCCCCATCAATAAAAAGTTGCAAAGAGGCAGCATTAGTGCCAATAGTTGCTATATATTTCCCTGCTATATGATGCCATTTTGTAGTATCAGTAATCAATGGGTTGCGACAAAAAGTTCCAGAAACTAGGGGATCATAACAACCAGTATCGGCGGAACAAGGTGTGCTTGCGTCACCCTCTGCTCCCCCAAAACATAATCCTTGAGTTTGGGTAATTGTAGCTTCATTGTCATTTGTATCAGCCACACTAAAATTTAATTTATTATTAATATCAAACCATAAACGATAACTTTTTTGATGACCAGTTATCTCTGTTTCGTCCCATTTCCCAATAATTGTCTGTTCACTACCAATCGCTCCTCTTTTGATCCAACCTTCAATGACCAAATTTCCAGTAACACTTAAACTTAAACTATCTGTTATATCAATATAATCATTTTCGCCATCAAATTCTAATGCATTTTCAAACTTACCATTTGCTAAAACAGGGGGGTTATCAGCAGGCACTAAAGTACCATTATTTGTATTACTAGAACCATCAAAAACATTTATAGTATTCATTGTCCAATGCGCCTTTAATGTTTCTCTTGTCGCAGAATAACAAGGAGCTCCTGGCGCGCTTATATCTAAAAAATCTTCTTCACCATCTCCAGAGCAACTAAAAACGCAAGTACCACTAGGACAACCGTCGTCATTAATACATGTTTGACCGCTATCATTACTACATGTCCATGTTGGCCTACCAACACAGGCCCAAGCAAATGGCCAGCCATGAGGGGTTGCGGTAGCACCACAAGTTTCCCCAAAACAAATCCAACCAACTTTATCTGACCAAGCATAACCAGTTAAAATATCCGCGCTTGTGTTATACGTAACGCCGTATGAATCTCCTTCTAATCCTGTTGGACAGTCTGTTCCCCCCAGACAACAATTTTCAAAAAGATAGTCATAATCAAAGTCATTATAGCAATTCATGGAAATCCATCCCATATTTTCTCCCCATGCCCAACCACGAACATTATCACTCGTTCCCGCTTCCACGCCTTCAAAATTAATTTTCCACCATTCTAAAACTTGCGAATAACCAGAAATAACAAAGACTCCCAGAATAATTAATATCCCAGAAATCAATAAAATCTTAAAACTCTTTTTTCTATGTAATAATTTCAAACCCATTTTTTCTGTTAATATTCTACCTTTAATCCCCCTATGATGAGGTCCGACCTCATCAAATAATAAAAGATAATACTCAATGGAATATTTCTAAGAAAGGGTCGAATTTTAATACAAAACTCGACCCTCGTAAAAAATTTAATCTAATCAATCTGTAATTAGAACTATTTTACATGCATTACGCCAGTTTCACCGCGTCCACGATGACCAGGTACATCACAATAGAAAGTGTAATCGCCTTCAGCTGGAGCCTTAAATGTAATTGCTCTAGTCTCGTTACCTGCTATTCCAACAGCTACTCCCTGCAAACTTGCATCATCAAACTTGAAAACATGTGTTCTGTCTGCTGAAGTTACGGAAAGAGTCACTACGTCACCTGACTTAACATCAAACTCGTTAGGAGAAAAACCACTAGCACTAACAGTCAATTGAATGGCTGTCTCTGGAACTTCTTCTTCTGAAAGAGAGCGAGATTGTTTAGGTGCATCTGGTGATCCAGGTAAAGCTGTATTATCAACTGCTTCTCCTGCTGGTGTTAATACTTCACCATCTTCAGAGACAAGGCTACCTTCTGGAATCACAGCTTCTGCTTCTTCTAATACTTCTAAAGGTTCTTCCATCTCAGGAATAAATTCTCCTCCATCTTCAGGAAGAACAATTTCTTCTCCATTTTCTGGCAATACCTCTCCTTCTGGAGTTAGCTCTGGTTTAGAGTTTAAAAGAATAATACCTAAAATAACCAAGGCAACTACGATAATGATTGTCCAAATTGTGTTATTTTTCATAATTATTTCAAATTACAAATTAATTAATAAAAATTTATTGACCTTTGGAATTTATTTATAAAGCTAAAATATTTACTACTTGAGTGACTATATCACTACTTACATTTTGTGTACTAGTATAAAGAGCTTCTAAGGATTGTTTGTATCCTGTCATAAGAACTAATTTTTCATTTTCAGTAACGCCCTGACTATATACATTATATATATTAACCAACAAAGTGTCCATGTCAGAAATGCTAGAATCTAAAGAAACCTCTGGCGATGACTTATGATCTTTTAATTTCGCAAGAGCCTTGTCTAGGATAGTGGTATCCCCTTCATCTAAATATCTCTTAGTACAATTATTGTAACATAAATCGCCAGCTTCCGCATTAATACTGTTAGCGTCGTCACACTTTTCTCCAGAATCCAAAATCCCATTACCGCAAGCGCTCCTAGAGGCACTACAAGAAACATTTTTGCCTCCATCTATTCCGGCGCATGTCCAATTTGCTGTTGTTCCAGCCTTAGGAAACTCCGGCTTAGAAGAAGTCCCAACTTTACATCCTATATATTTCCCCCAGCTTGTGTCAGTATACGTATAAACATGTTGGTCCGCTGTACCACAAACTCCATTAACAGGAGGAAGCTCTGCGGGCTCAGTATATTCTTCTAATAATCCATTAGCAGCACATTTA
>Ga0075122_10002379_pt1 | contig 12437 bp, 9 predicted proteins | sample AntAceMetag02UKB_FD_69790 | JGI IMG/M metagenome (GOLD analysis project Ga0075122, IMG submission 69790) | Saline lake microbial communities from Ace Lake, Antarctica - Antarctic Ace Lake Metagenome 02UKB | ecosystem: Environmental > Aquatic > Non-marine Saline and Alkaline > Saline | place... | reverse complement strand
AACAATTTTATTATTAGTTACATTTTATGGATGCCAAAAGACAAAAAAGACAGGTTCTTGGAACGAAAAATATGATTTTATTTATAGTATTCAACCTATTGTTTTTCATTATGATCATGGAATCCTTGCGGGGAGTTATCCGCAAAATCAAGAAACTACAGAAGTAAAATTTAACGATGTATGCAATTATCTGGGACATGTTTGTCTGTGTGGGGCAGGAGGATATAAGATTTCAGAAATAGCATTAGATTCGTTAACGAAACCTGACGAAACTCTTGAAAAGGGCGACTTCATACTAATTAGTAGTAGAGATCATACAATAAGCGATGTGATTTCTTTTGTTCTGGGATGCAACAGAAAAAATGATCCTGAAAAAAATCAGTATTTTATCGATCCCACGATTAAAGCACCAAAGAGGGAATATCATTATTTTATTGGTTATCCCCCACAAAGAAAAGCAGTTCACATTATTTATCGTAAGCATTTACTTATTGGAAATGAACTTATGGATAGATTATGGAAAGTTGAGCTGGCTTATGAAGAAAATCCTGCTTCTGTAAATAAAGCTGATTTAGAATTATATCAAAATACAATGTTCAATATGGTAAAAGATGTTCTGTTAGATCAAAAAGACGGCCTTTTTGATATTGAATTAATTGATTATGATGAATTCTTGTCAATTATAAAAAGATTGAAAGCAGGATAAAAATAGAATCTCGCAAAATTTACAATAAACTTGGTTTGTTTACCTTGGAGTGTGAAATTTTATAGAATTACTTTTCCGAATTTTACATAATTATTGTATATTTGAATAATAAAAATGAGGTAAATCATTAATAGAAAAAAATTATTTTTAATTGACGGAATGGCAATTGCCTATCGTGCACATTTTGCTATGATCCGTAATCCGTTGGTAACGAGTGATGGAAGACATGTAAGTGCAACTTATGGTTTTATGACTTCTCTTTTGAAGATAATAGATGATGAGAAACCGGAATATCTTGCAGTTGTTTTTGATGCAAAAGAAAAGACATTTCGGCATAAAATGTATCCTGAATACAAGGCAACTCGAGAGAAAATGCCTTTTGAAATGCACCCGCAAATTAATTGGATAAAGGATATTCTAAAAGCAATGAACATCCCTTCTTTGGAACTTTCGGGATTTGAAGCGGATGATATTATTGGAACACTGGCTGTAAAAGGTGAAAAAGAAAAAATGGATGTTTTTATAGTTTCAGGCGATAAGGATTTTATGCAATTGATCAACGAGCATATTTATCTATATTCACCGGCTACCGGGAAAAAAGAATTGATAATTTACGACTCAAAAGAAGTAGAAAAAAAATGGGGAATTCAGCCAAATCAAATAATTGATCTGTTGGCTTTAATGGGTGATTCTTCGGATAATGTTCCCGGAGTTCCGGGCATTGGTGAAAAATCAGCTGTAAAGTTATTAAAAAAATATAATTCATTTGATAATGTTTTTGACAATGCAGAAAATGAAACAAATGCTCGTATTCGCAAAGGATTATTAGAAAATAGTAAACTTGGAAAATTAAGTAAGAAATTAGTAAAAATTGATACGCAAGTTAAAATTGATTCAAATTGGGAAGATATTAAATTTGGTAAATATAATAATGAGAAATTAGTTGAATATTTACGAAAAATGGAGTTTTATTCACTCATTGATTATTTGGATCTTGAGAGAAATAGCAAGCCAAAGAAACAAAATTATCAGACGATTGACACAAAATCGAAACTTGAAATATTTGTTGAGAAATTAAAAAATCAAAAGATATTTTCCTTTGATACGGAGACAGATAATAAAAATCCACACTTAGCAAATTTAGTTGGAATATCTTTTTCTTGGAAAGATTGGGAAGCATATTATATTCCATTTAATTTTTTAAATAAGGAAGAAAATTTATTTGCGGAAAACGATATTCAATTTGTTTTGGAAAAGTTAAAACCAGTTTTAGAGAGTTCAGAAGCAAAAAAAATCGGTCAAAATATCAAATACGATGCGATCGTATTATCCAATTATGAAGTGATTTTAAAAGGAATTAAGTTTGATACGATGGTTGCTGAGTATTTACTTCATCCTGATACATATTCATATAAGTTAGATAATTTATCAGAAAAATATTTACGTTATAAAATGCAACCGATAGAAGAATTGATCGGCAAAAAGAAAAGTAAACAGATAACAATGGAAAAAGTACCATTAGATAAAACATCTTTTTACGCTTGTGAAGATGCCGACATTACATTTCAATTATGCAAGATATTAGTTGATGAAATAAAGTATAAAGATTTGGGAAATGTATTTGATAATATTGAAATTCCATTAATTAATGTTTTAATTCAAATGGAGAAAAATGGCGTTTATTTAGATATTGATTTTCTTAAAAAAATGAGTATTTCATTAACTAATGATTTGGAAAAATTAGAAAAAGAAATTTACAATAATGCGGGTGAGATATTTAATATTAAGAGCCCAAAACAGTTGAGTTATATACTTTTTGAGAAGTTAAAATTACCTGTGATAAAAAAGACAAAAACCGGATATTCTACAAATGAATTTGTTTTGGAAAAATTAAAAAATGGACATACTTTGCCAAAAATAATATTGGATTATCGTAAATTAATAAAATTGAAATCCACTTATGTTGATGCATTGCCAAAGTTAAAAAATCCCAAAACCAACCGTATTCATACTTCTTTTAATCAAACCGTTGCCGCTACAGGAAGATTAAGTTCTACAAATCCGAATTTTCAAAATATTCCTATTCGCACAGAGATTGGACGAGAAATACGCAAATCATTTGTTGCTCAAAATGACGGGTGGAAAATTCTTTCTGCTGATTATAGTCAAGTTGAATTGAGAATAATGGCACACATGTCGAAAGATGAAAAATTAGTTGAGGCATTTAAAAATGATGTGGATGTTCATAGTAGCACTGCTGCCTTGGTTTATAGTGTTGATTTGAAAGATGTAAGCAAAGATATGAGACGCACGGCAAAGGTGATAAATTTTGGAATAATGTATGGAGCTGGTCCATTCAGAATTTCCAATGAATTGAATATTTCAATAAAAGAAGCTAAGGAGATAATAGATAACTATTTTGAGAAATTTTCCGGAGTAAGATCATTTATTGACAAAATAATTGAGGAAACGAAAACCAAGAAATTTGTAACTACTATATTTGGCAGGAAAAGACAGGTTATTGATATAGATAGTAAAAATCATAATTTAAAAGAAGCAGCAAAAAGAGTTGCAATAAATATGCCAATTCAAGGGACCGCAGCCGATATTATTAAAATTGCAATGATCAAAATAAATAATGTGTTTAATGAGGGAAAATTGAATTCAAAAATGATTTCGCAAATTCATGATGAATTGGTTTTTGAAGTACATCCTGACGAATTGGAAAAAGTAAATGAAATTGTAAAATCTAATATGGAAAATGCTTATAAATTAATAATTCCGTTAAATGTGGATATTGGGATTGGTGATTCTTGGTATGAAGCTCATTGATTTATGGAATAGACGAAGAGATTTACAATAAAAACTTCCGCAGTTTTAAGAGAAAGAATGAGAAAAGAATATAATTATTGAGGAACAAATACATGTAAACTTCGGAAGTTTATGAATTAAAAAAATTATTTTATTAGTGTTTTTTTATTTTTGAAGGTGTATTTTTGAAGTAGTAAATAGTGCCACTTTAGCTCAGTTGGTAGAGCAATGCTTTCGTAAAGCATAGGTCGAGGGTTCAAATCCCTTGAGTGGCTCAAAAAATAGGTAACACAACAAATACATCTAAAATGTTAATTGTAAAAAACAATAAAATTAATATTGAAGCAATATAAATGCATCCAAATAGAAAAAGAAATTTTTATTAAATTTTTCTTTAATATTTTAATAAATTATTATATATTTATAATTAGGTTAGTTTGTTGAAAATATATAAAATAACATTAAGATAGGAAAAATTATGAGCTTTTCGTTTTTTAAAAGAAATTCAGGTGATATCGCAATTGATTTAGGCACTGCAAATACTTTAGTATATATGACAAAGAAAGGAATAATGATCAATGAACCGTCAATAGTATCACAATCCGTAGTTAGCAAAAAAATTATTGCAGTTGGTAATGAAGCAAAGGCAATGGTAGGGAGAACGAATCCAAGTGTTAGAACAATTCGTCCTTTAAAAGATGGCGTTATTGCAGATTTTGAAATGACTGATGGAATGTTACGTGGATTTATAAAAAAAATGGGAATTTCTAGATTTGCCAGACCAAAAATGGTGATATGTATTCCTTCAGGAATTACCGAGGTTGAAAAGCGAGCGGTAAGGGAAAGTGCAGAGCAATCTAATGCTCGACAAGTATTTTTAGTGGAAGAACCAGTCGCTGCAGCAATTGGAATGGGAATTGATATTAGTAAACCAATTGGGAATATGATTGTTGATATTGGCGGTGGCACTACTGAAGTGGCAGTCATTGCTTTGAATGGAGTTGTATCCAAAGAATCAATTCGTATTGCTGGTGATGAAATGGACAATGATATAATTCTTTATTTCCGTAAAAAATATAACTTGTTGATTGGTGAAAGAACAGCTGAAGATATAAAAAAGAAGGTTGGTGCTGCAATAAAAACCAAGGGAACAATCATTACTGTAAAGGGCCGAAATTTAGTATATGGAATACCAAAAACCGTAGAAATATCTTCAAATGAGATTGCAGAAAGTTTAGAGGAAACAATAAAAAGTATTATTATTGGAATTAAAAAAACATTGGAAAAAACACCTCCGGAACTGTCAGCAGATATATTAGATAGAGGAATAATATTAACGGGTGGTGGAGCCTTGTTGAATGGATTGGATAAGTTGATAAGAATTGAAACCGGATTGCCTGTAAATGTTGCTGAAAATCCATTGCTCACTGTCATTAAAGGCACGGGAAAGATATTGGAAAACATTAAATTGTATACCGATATTATCGTTTAAATGTTAAAGAAAATTTTTGACTATACTTTTGATAATCATTTTTCAATTATTACAATTGCTTTAGTAATAATTTCATTTTTTATTTTATTGCAAAATAATCATTCGGCGGTTAATAATATAAGATTATTTTTGGGGGATGCGATTACTCCGATTAAGCAGCCAATAATTAGTTATAAGAATTTGATTTCTGCTTCTAAAGAAAATCAAATGTTGAGAAAAAAATTGGTTAAATTAAATATTCAAACCACAAATTATGTGAATTTGGTAGAAGAAAATAATAGATTGAGGGAAATTCTAAATTTTAAGAAAAGATCAGATTACGAATTAATTCCAGCTACAATATTGTCAAAAGGACTCAACAAAAATGTTAATACCATATTGATAGATAAAGGGGAAATAAATAATGTTAAAAAAAATGATATCATTGTTGTTCCCGATGGTATTGTTGGAAAAGTAATTGCCGTGAATATTAAAACGAGTTTAGTTCAATTAGTTACCGATATGAATTTTTATATAAGTGCAAAAATACTTCCATCAGATGCAAAGGGAATTCTTTATTGGTGGGGCGGAAATGAATTTATTATTAAAGATATCCCTAATTCAATTTCGATAAAAAATGGAGATTTGGTAGTAACTTCGGGATTCTCAGATATATATCCACCTATGATTACTATTGGTGTAATAAAAGAAGTGGAAAACTCTCCTAATGGTTTCACTTATATATTAAAGGGTAAATTAAATGTCGATTTTTATAAAATTAGTGAAGTATTAATATTGAAAAAATAATGAAGAAAAACATTTTGACATTGCTGATTTTTGTTGGCGTATTATTAATACAAATATTTTTTAATGAATATATTGAAATTTTAGAAGTAAAACCTGATTTAATTTTAATTGCGTTATTGATCTCCGCTTTGTATGTTAGTCCTGTATTTTTAATATTTTTAGGATTTGTATTTGGTCTAATGCAGGATTGGTTGATGTTAACTCCATTAATTGGATTGTCTCCTTTGTTAAAGACCATATTTGTTTTTACCGCTGTAAAATCTGTACAAAAATTTAAGGCATTCCCAAATATTGTATTGCTTTCAGTAGAACTATTATTACTATTTTTATATTTTGTTTTTTATAATTCTATTTCATTATTAAGAATTGGGCTTTCTTTTAGTAATGTTATGTTGAATTATAGTATTCCTGAATTTTTATATTCTGGTATATTATTTGTTGCTTTTTATTATTTAGTTCTCTATTATAAAAAAAATAGAGAATAATAATTATGCATTCTCAGAATGATTTAAATCCTAAACGATTTATTATAATTGTAATAATAATGATTATTTTATTTTCAATACTACTTGTAAGGATATATGATCTTCAAGTAGTAAAATATTATGATCTGTATTCTAGATCTATTGAGAATATTTATAGAAAAATTGACATTTTAGCTCCTCGTGGGAAAATGTTAGATAGATATAATAGAGTGATTTTATACAATAATTCTAGTTATAATTTAGTGGTTTATCCTGCTGAAATTCATGAATATCCCGAAACATGGAATAAATTATCGCAATATTTCCAACTTCCCATATCTGAGTTAAAAAGCACAATGAAAAAAAATATGATAGGTTATTATTTTCCCACAGTATTGAAAGAGAATATTGATTATCAAACTTTGACTTATTTATATGAACATATGTTGGAGTTGCAAGGAATAGATCTGGTCGCAAAACCGGTAAGAAAAATTAAAGAAGGGGCTAATGCTGCCCATATAATCGGTTACATAAATCAAATTGGGAAAAAGGATTTAAAAGCTAAAAAAAACAAAAAATATAAGGCCGGCGATATAGTCGGTTGGAAAGGGCTTGAAAAGGAATATGAAGATATTTTACGAGGTCAAAATGGCATTAAATTTATGAAAATAAATGCTATTGGTCAAAATATTGGTGAAGAATATTCAAAAAGAATTGAACCAATTCCTGGCAACGATTTGATATTAACAATAGATTGGGATTTGCAAAGTTATGTGGAATCACTAATAGAAGATACATCGGGAGCCGCTATTGTAATAAATTATCTTAATGGTGAAATATTAGCCTTGGCATCAATGCCGGATTTTAATCCAGAAATGTTTTCAACGAACATATCTGACAAGGATTGGCGAGATATAGTATATAATCCTAAATATCCTTTATATAATAGAGCAATCCAAGCGGAATATCCTCCGGGTTCAGTCTATAAATTAGTAGCTGTTATTACTTCGCAAGAAGATAGCGTTGTCTCTCCATATGACACATTTAATTGCCCAGGTTATTATAGACTTGGAAGAAGAATATTCCATTGTTGGAAAAGTAGCGGTCATGGTTTGGAAAACATGTATGAAGCAATTGAACACTCTTGTAATGTGTTTTTTTACAAATTAATGTTAAAATTAGATTTTGATGAATGGATAAAATATAGTAAAATTTTAGGATTTGGTCAACTAACAAATATTGATCTACCTGATGAAAAAAATGGCAATGTTCCCGATAGAAAATATATGAACAAAACTTATGGGAGATGGGAAAAAGGATATTTACTAAATTTTGTTATTGGTCAAGGTGATGTATTGGTTACACCAATTCAGCTTGCAAAATATGTCTCAATAATTGCATCAAATGGGTTAAATATTAAACCTCATTTAGTGAAAGCTATTTATTATCATGAAAAAAACAAATTAGTAACTAAAAAATATTCAAAAGACAAAATTGAAGGATTATCTGAACAATCATTAAATGTTGTCAGGGAAGGAATGAGGAGAGTAATGCAAGGAGAGGAAGGAACCGCACGATATTCAAATATTGAAAATTTGGATCTCCATGGGAAAACCAGCACTGCTCAAAATCCACACGGTAAAGATCACGCTTGGTTTATTGGTTTTTCCGGAAAATCATCTTTCCCTTATGCTGTTGTCATTTTTGTGGAAAATGGAGAAGGTGGAAGTAAAACGGCAGCTCCAATAGCAAAAAAAATATATAAATATTACTGGGATTTACATAATAATGAAAAATAAATACTCATTAATAATAAATAAACTTACCGATATTGATATTCAAAGTATAATAATAATTTTTTTATTAATAACTGTTGGCTTATTATCAATATATAGTGCTACGATTTACAAAACTTCTTCTGATTCTAATGCTTTTCTTAAACAAATGATTTGGGTTTGTATTGGAATGATTACTTTTATTATTGTATATTCTATTGATAAGAAATTGTTGTTAGGATATGCCGTTTTTATTTATTTTATTGGAATTGTTCTTATTATTTTGCCATTTTTTACATCCGGAGATACCGAAAGTACTAATAGATGGATAAAGATTGGGTTTGTTCAATTTCAAACTTCTGAATATATGAAATTTTTTCTGATCATAATATTAGCAAAATATTTTGCAGAAACAAACATTTCCAAATATTCTTTTTTATATGTTTTGCCTCCGTTAATAATTTCATTAGTTCCTATGGGAATTGTTTTGGTACAACCGGATTTAGGGACTTCACTTATTTTATTGATGATATTTGGTGGGATGCTCTTTGCAAGTGGTGTGAGGTTATATTTTATATTTTTATTAATAGCCCCAATTATTACAATTTTTGCCGCTTTTAATCAAACGGTATTCTATATTTGGGGAGTCGTTTTAGCAGTAGTAATATTTATTAATCATTCAGATTTGTTGTCGTTTGCCGGAGTTTTTATTGGAAATATTCTTATTGGAATAATTACACCATTTGTGTGGGATAAAATATTACCATATCAACAACAAAGAATATTAACTCTGTTTAATGCTAATTTAGATCCTCGTGGAGCAGGATATCAGGTGATTCAATCGAAAATTGCAATTGGTTCAGGAGGACTTTGGGGAAAGGGATATCTTAATGGTACACAGACTCATTTACAATTTTTACCCGAACAGCATACTGATTTTATTTTTTCGGTAATATCAGAAGAATTCGGATTTATTGTTGTTGCAATAATTTTAGCTTTATTTTTTACACTCTTTTATAGATGGTACAAAATGGCTTTTAAAGCCGCTGATAAATTTAGTGCGATGTTAATTATTGGAGGTACAACCACATTGTTGTTCCATGTATTTATCAATATCGGAATGACCATTGGGCTTTTACCTGTTACGGGAAAACCTTTACCATTTATCAGTTATGGTGGTAGTTTTCTAATCACTTGTTTTGGACTTGTTGGATTAATTTTAAATGGGAATTCTGATTGATCTGTATAGCATTAATTGAAGTTGGGAGAAGGTGAACGGAAAATGGAAAAGAATGCGATAATGGGATAAAGTGAATTTATGAATATAAAATTGCATAAAATTGTAACTTTGGTTAATTCTATATAAAAAAATAAAAAAATCTATAATTAGTAATAGTTTTTTATTAAATTACAAATTATGGAAAAAATTGTATTAAAAAATAAAAAAGCATTTCACGACTATCATATAATTGATACGCTTGAAGTCGGTATTTCATTAATTGGAAAAGAGGTAAAATCAATTCGTGAAGGTAGAATGAATATTAAAGAATCGTTTTGCAGGTTTATAAAAGGTGAATTATTTTTAATACAATCTCATATCAGCCCCTATTCTCATACGGGTTATGAAACGCATGATCCTTTAAGAATAAGAAAACTTTTACTTCATAAAAAGGAATTGAAAAAATGGAAGAAAAAAGTTGATATGCAAGGATTAACAATTGTTCCCTTAAAAGTTTACTGGCGAGATAATCATATAAAAATAGAGATTGCCTTAGCTAAAGGTAAAAAGTTACATGATAAAAGACAAGATATTGCTAAGCGCGAGGCAAAAAGATCAATGGATAGGCAAATAAGAAATAAATATTGAGGATTTGACAGAATGACAAAAAATTTCCCAAAATTAAATGAGCAGATGGATTTGATTCGTAAAGGTGTAGAAGAAATAATTCCGGAAGAAGAATTAGAAAAAAAGATAATAAAAAGTATTAAGAATAAAAAACCATTGAGGGTGAAATTGGGTGCAGATCCAAGTCGCCCAGATTTACATATTGGACACGGAGTTGTGTTAAAAAAGTTGAGAGCATTTCAGGATTTAGGACATACAGCTGTTTTAATCGTAGGAGATTTTACGGCTATGATTGGTGACCCGAGTGGCAAAAACAAAACGCGTCCGGCATTGACTTTTAAAGAAACAAAAGAAAATGCAAAATCTTATTTTGAACAAGCTGGAATAATTTTGAATAGTAAAGATCTGGAAATAAGAAACAATTCTGAATGGTTGAGTAAAATGTCTTTTGAAGATGTAATAAAATTGTTGTCAAATTCTACAATTGCAAGATTGCTTGAAAGAGATGATTTTTCTAATAGATATAAAAATGGTATTCCAATTTCTGTTCATGAATTATTGTATCCATTTGCACAAGCTTATGATAGTATAGCTGTAAAGTCCGATATTGAATTGGGTGGCACAGACCAAAAATTCAATTTACTTCTTGCAAGAGATATCCAAAGAGAATACAATCAAATTCCTCAGGTAATTATTACAAATCCAATTTTGGAAGGATTAGATGGTGTAAATAAAATGTCTAAATCTTTAGATAATTACATTGGACTCACAGAAAAACCAAACGATATGTACGGGAAAACACTATCAATTCCAGATGAATTAATAATTCGTTATTTTACATTAGCAAGTGATTTAAGTACTAGCGAAATAGAAAAAATAAAAAGCGATTTAGAAAATGGGAAAAATCCACGTGATGTAAAACATGATCTTGCTTTTGCAATTACAAGAAGTTATTATTCAACTGATGATGCAAAAAAAGCGGCAGAAGCGTTCCATAAATTGGTTATCAAAAAAGATATTCCCGATGAAATACCCGAATATAAATGTTCAAGTGAAAAAATATTGTTACCTGATATTTTGAAAGATGCTGGAATGGTATCATCAAAAGGTAAAGCAAAACGTCTTATCAAACAAGGTGGGATTTCAATTAACAAAAAGAAAGTAACTGAATTTCTAAATGAAATAAATATACAAAATGGTGATGTTGTAAAAATTGGTAAACGAAAATTCTTGAAGTTGGTGTTGGCGAAATAATTTATCTCTAAAAATAATTGTCCCAATAATCATTTGGTTCAAACTCAAATGTCATTTTTTCTTTTATCGTAGGATGAATTAAAGATAATGAAAAGGAGTGAAGTGCCAATGCTTTATTGCCGAATTTTATTTTTGAACCGTAACGAAAATCACCAAGAATGGAATTCCCCCGTTCTGCAAATTGAACACGAATCTGATGATGTCTTCCTGTAATCAATTTTATTTCAATTTTTGAAACATTGTTTTTATAATCCAGTAATTTATATTGCAATTCTGCATGTTTGCCTTTTACACTAATTTTACTCGTTGCACCATTGCGAATTATTTGGTCTTTCAGAATCCCACTTTTAGGAATTTTTCCTTCGACGAGAGCAATATAATATTTTTCGATTGTTTTATTTCGAAATTGTTTTGATAATCTTGAAGCTGCCTTTGAAGTTCTGGCAAAAACAATTACTCCCGATGCAGGACGATCTAATCGATGTACCAATCCAAGAAAGACATTTCCATGTTTGTTGTATTTTTCTTTTATATATTTTTTTGCTATTTCTAATAATGTTTCATCACCTGTTACATCGCCTTGAACTAACATTCCAGCCGGTTTATTTACAACTAATAGATGATTATCTTCGTAAATTATATCTTTTAATTCTGTCATTATTATTTTTATTTATTTTTCAAAGTGGTTTTGTTATAAAAGTTTATTTTTTGTTACAACCATTTCATATCATCGAGATTATTTTGCTTTTAATATTTTTTTAATAAAAACATTATCACTCAATATTTAATTTACTAATTACTTATCCAAAATCAAATATGTTCTTTGAAATTTTAGTTGGTTTATGTAGAAAAATTTGAAAATAATTATTATATTTACAGCAATGAAAACGAGGTGATTTATTTTACATTTAGGAGAATTCGCTGCATTAGGAGCTGCATTTTGTTGGACAGCCGGTTCAATGTCTTTTGAATTTGCCGGCAAGAGAGTTGGGTCTCTTTCTGTGAATTTCATCAGATTGATAATTGGAATTATTTTATTATCGGTTTTTACTTATTTTATGCGTGGAAAATTTCTCCCAACCGATGCTTCTACTCATGCTTGGATATGGTTAAGTTTGTCTGGAATAGTTGGATATGGAATTGGCGATCTACTTTTGTTTGAAGCTTTTGTGGTTGTTGGAGCAAGAATTTCTATGTTAGTTATGTCTTCTGTTCCGATATTCACAGCAATCATTAGTTTATTATTCCTTGGTGAAAAAATGACAGGTATTGAAATTGGCGGAATGATGTTAACAATAATGGG
>Ga0075122_10002372_pt1 | contig 12445 bp, 14 predicted proteins | sample AntAceMetag02UKB_FD_69790 | JGI IMG/M metagenome (GOLD analysis project Ga0075122, IMG submission 69790) | Saline lake microbial communities from Ace Lake, Antarctica - Antarctic Ace Lake Metagenome 02UKB | ecosystem: Environmental > Aquatic > Non-marine Saline and Alkaline > Saline | place... | reverse complement strand
GATTACTGGAATGGTCATAGTATAAAATCGATTTCAAGTCGAAAAAAGTCTTTTTTAATATAACTGCAAGTTTTGTCATAAGTTACAAGAAGTATTTTTTAAACAACGAGACAGTAGTGACATTAGATAGTGATTGAGCCACTTTCATATAACGTTTTATGGTTCGTAATTCCTCGCGCTCTATGCCTCTTTCTTTTTCTTGTAGAAGTTCTTTTATTATATTTTTATCCATCCTATTACTCATCACTTCAGTATCTTATTCTTAACTTTGCGCACTCAAATAGTGTGCACTGGTAGTGCACATATAGCATACTTTTTATGCACTGTTAACGTTGAACTTTGCGAACCACATAGAAAGGTTCTAAAAAACTATGTTTCATAATATCTTATAAATAAACAACTTACCTAGTATAGCTCTATGGCTATGGTTCGGAAAATGATGTTGAAAAGTAATTTTTGCTTTTTGATAAATATAATGGTATACTATTTGCGAACCTAAATAAAGGGTTCGCAAAAGTAAATAGCTGTAAATGATTGCAATAAATATCGTTACATAAATATGCCACAAAACTATGGTTCGGAAAATGATATTAGAATGAGGTGAATATGAAGAATATGCATTTAAAGAAAAAAATAAGCAAGTTAAGAAAGAATAAGGTAGATTTCATTAACGTTTCGAATACAGAGTGGTATTCTCTCTTTAAAGATGAAATCCGAAACTCTATTGCAATAGAAGGCGTTTTTGCGAATAGAAACGACCTTTTAGATGTGCTGGAGAAAAACAAAAAAACAGATAAGGAAAAGACAGCTTCAATTTTAGGGTATTTTGAATCGGCAAGTTCAATGTATGAGTATGCGCATAACCAGTATAAAGAAAAAGAGTTTAGTTTGAGATTATCGGATGTAAAACAGATCCATACTCTACTAATGAGGTATGAAAAAAGTATGGGGATATATCTTGGGGATTTAGGGGCTTACAGGAAAGGTGATGTTGCGGTTGCGCAAGCTACTTTTGAATCAATAAATGTCCATTATATTGAAACTGCTATGGGTCTTTGGGTGAAATGGGTAAACACTAAGCTTGCGGATGAAAAGTATGACCCGATTGCCATAGCTGCTATTTCTCATGTATGGTTTGAAACTATTCATCCTTTCAGAGATGGTAATGGAAGAGTAGGACGAATACTATTGTCATACCTTTTAATAGGACAGGGACTTGTTAACGTAGCAATTAAAGGTGTAGCAAAAACCAATAGAGAAAAATACTACAATGCACTTGAAGTTTGTGATGATTGTTTTGAACGTATGCATAAGGATATAGAAAAGAAAAAGAAAATTTCTGTTAAAGAGGTTCATGCCTATATAAAAAATTCTGATTTTGGATTATTAGAAAAAATTATTCTTAAGCGTTTAGAGGATAGCGTTAAAAGGCTAACAGTAGCTTCAATTAACAGTTACAAGGGCGATGCTGTTCTTTCTTTGCATGAGTTAGCTGAAGCATATAATTATTCACAAGACTATTTAAGAAATCTGATAAACAGGAAAAAGCTAAAAGCACATAAAGACGGTAAACGTTGGTATGTGAAAGTTAGAGATATGAAAAAGTATATGGATTCAATTTCAAAGGATAATTAACCATAGAAATGTCTTCGAGATTCAATTTTTGTTGGTGATTTTGCTTATATGGTAGCCCCAACGGGATTCGAACCCGTGTTACTAGAATGAGAATCTAGCGTCCTGACCAGGCTAGACGATGGGGCCCTCTATACTTAAATGGTGCGCGAGGCGAGATTTGAACTCGCACAGGATTGCTCCCGCCAGCCCCTCAAGCTGGTGCGTCTGCCGTTCCGCCACTCGCGCAATATAAGAGTCTTTCTTGATGCGAAGACATTGTATTTCATACCTTTTGTTTCGTCAAGACTTAAATCCCCTCTTGTCAAGCCAAAGTTAAAATGTTCCTTTTTTGTTAATGAACTAGCACACACCTTTATACCCGTCTTACTGCAACAGATCTAAAAGACCTGCACGAGAAGTATCACCAGAGAGAGAGGAAAGAGAATGCAAAAGACGTACGACAATTTACTCAGTCAATTGATTAAATTGTGGATGAAGTAAAAATGCTTAAAAATGTTGACTTTAGAGATGTGTGTAATATAATAAACGAGTGTTTAATATATTAGACACATAACTTTAGGAGTAGTAATGAAAAGGAAAATGAGCATAGATATATTTAATACTACTAACTCACTGAAAGTACTATCTTTTTTGTCAGAGAATCCTGGTAAAGAATTTGTGAATAGTGAGATTCGGGAAGAGACTTCCATAAGTAGGTCAGGAATATATATAGCTCTTAGGGAGCTGATAAATCAGAACCTGGTTTCGAAGACAAAACGGGGGAAACTGCTTTTTTATTCGATAATTTATGACGATTCTGTTATCAGGCAGTTTAAGATATTAAAGAACATACTTGCTTTACGTTCACTAGTATCAAAAATAAAACCAATGGCAAAAAAGATAGTTCTTTATGGAAGTACAAGTCGAGGGGAAAATGGACCCGAGAGCGATATAGATATATTTATCGTTTCAAATGATCCTGATGAGGCAAAAGAGAAGATTTTTTTTATCAAATCGAAACAAAAAATTCAAGCAGTTATAAAAACACCGTCTGAATTGGCAGATTTTAAAGAAGGCGAAAAAGTATTTTATGCAGAAGTGGATCGAGGAATAATTCTTTGGGAGGATAAAAAATGAGTTTTGAATACGATGATTGTCTTAAAAAACGTAGAATTAAACCATTTTCTCGAGGCAAGACGCTAGTCCAAAAGGAACTTGAAACGGGGTTTTCAGATTTGGAAAGGGCTCGTAAAACTCACGAGGAAGGCGATTATAAATGGGCAACTGTACAGATTTATTATTCCATGTTCCATGTAGCGAGGGCATTAATCTATATCTAAAATTTACGAGAACATAGCCATTATTGTCTTATAGAGGCTATTAAAACCTTATATGTCGAAAAGAAACAAATTCCTGTACATTTTTTAGAGGCTCTTCAAGAAGCAAAGAACTTGAGAGAGGATGCTGATTATTATAATAGGTGGTCAGAAGCTGGTTGTGAAAAACTACTAACGGTAGCAAATGAATTTTACAAAGAAGCAAAACTTATTATAGAGGCACAGAACTAAAAAGAAGAACTGTTGTTTACAAGATAACAAGGTAATGATTAGAAATGCAAAAAAGTAGCCCCAACGGGGATCCAGCGGCCTTCGGCCTTGTTTTCCCGCTAGGGAATCGAAGTGACCCCAAATGGGACGTCCCCACATCGGTCAATCTACACTGACCTCTATCAACTACCAACTGACTTCTGAACCCCGGCCACTTAAGGATGCTGTTTCTATACCCTATGTAAGGTATATATTTTAATACCCCTCTCTTGACTTTCGGTTTTCTAGTGGGTATACTTGCCCTGTCTACTTATAGTAAGTATTGAAAGTATAGTACTTCTTATACAAATTGAATCGTTAGAACTCTTAAACGAAAGGATATAACCTTGACGACCAAATCGGATCATACAAGAACGTCCGCAAAATTCGTGTCGCTCCAAGATATCTCTAAACTTTTCAGCCTCTCTTATCAGACTCTCAACTACTATACAAGTCTGGGACTAATCAGGTCCACAAAGAGACAAGGGAATAAACGCCTATATCTTATTGCTGAAGCTAGGGAGAGATTAGAGAAAATAACTAAATTTAAGAACGAAGGATACCCTTTGCGGGTTATTTGTACAATATTGAACCAAGACCAACGGGATGTGAAAGATGAATTATTATAAGATGTTAGGAATGGACCGGGAGCCCTTCTCGACCAGCCCTGATCCTCATTTTTTCTATGATTCACAGGAGCATAAAGCCGCTCTCATGCGAATACTCATAGAAGTGCGGTTAAAACGAGGATTATCCGTAATAATGGGTGATGTTGGTACCGGTAAGACAACTTTATGCAGAAAACTCTTGCAGCTGTTCAAAGAAAGAGAGAACGTGGAATTCTACATAATCCTTGATCCGGCATTCAAGACCGAAGAGCTTTTCATAGAATGTCTTATCCGCACATTTGGCATAACCATGGAAAAGGAACAACCGAATATCCTTGATTATAAAGAAGCCATAAAAAACTTTTTATACAGGAAAGGTGTGGAAGAAAACAAAACCGTTGTTCTTCTTGTAGATGAAGCACAAAAGATGGATTCTTCCTCTTTAGAAGTGCTGCGTATGCTCCTGAATTATGAGACTAATGAGTTTAAATTATTGCAACTCGTCCTCGTAGGCCAGATGGAGCTTATGGTACAACTTAAAAGTATGCGAAACTTTGTTGACAGGATCGGTCTTAAGTATATACTTAATCCTTTCGATATCAGAGAAGTAAAAGGAATGTTGGACTTCCGTCTAAAAAAAGCCGGATATGAGTCGCATACAGATCTTTTCGATCCTGAAGCAATTGAAGAGATCTATAAGATTACTCAGGGTTACCCTCGCCGGGTATCCATGCTGTGCCACAATGCACTCAGGGAATTAGTGATCACAGAGAGCAAGACCGTATCCTATGAAATAATTAATAAACTTGTGTCAAAAGAGGTTTTTATATAAGTATCAATCTAAGAAAGGTCGGCCATGACAGTACCGAATAAATTGACACCCGAAGAAAAATTGTTGCACATAATAGAAAATACTAAAACCGCGGGACAGAGCAACAGCCCTTCGGGTGCGGGCAGGAAAGGGTTTCACATACCAAGTTTAAAATTAGGCTCCTTGTCTTCCATTATGAAATCCTTTAAGATCAACCCCAAACAATTGTCGCTGCGTGACGCCAATAAGGTTCTTATCGTCTTTGGCACGATAGCAACTATCTTTGCTTTTTTCTATATCGCAAAAGAAGGCAAGTTCGTTCAGGAAAAAATGTCAGATCTCAAAAATATGGATATTAGACAGGATCCTCTTTCAATAGACATGAGTAATAGCGGACGTCCTAACGAATCAAGCTATATAGCGGGTACATTAAAAAATAATCCGTTCCACCTGCTTCCTACAACCGACGAAGTAGTCGAAAAGAAAGCAGTGGAAACTACAGATTTTACTCTTGTCGGCATCCTGTGGGCAGATAGAGCACAAGCTATTATTGAAGATGTTGCTGCCAATCAGACTTATATGGTATATGAAGGCGATTCTATAGATAATTATAAGGTCGTACAAATAACTCAAACAGAGGTCAAGCTTGTATCGGAATTCGGAGAAAAAATACTTCAGTAAAATAGTTTCGGCGCTGATATTTCCATGTCTATTTCTATGGGTAATATCTTTATCCGCAGCTGAGACTGAACTCCCCACTTCTTTCGGAGGCGTCTCTCCTTTCACACAAGGAGGCGATCCTGTATCAGAAATAACTGAAAGTACGACCTCGGATACCTTAAGTCTTGACCTTCGCGGCATAGAATTAACGGAGCTATTCAAGATCCTGTCGCAAAAACTTAATAAGAACATAATCCCCAGCAGGAACGTAGTCGGACGCGTTAACCTGTTCCTGAACGACGTAAAATATGAGGACGTTCTCGACATCATCATAATAAGTCAAGGTCTCGCCTATGAGGAACAGACCGATAATGTGCTTATAGTGCTGACGGCTTCTGAATATGAGTCTCTTTACGGCAAAAAGTTCGACGAGAAACGAAAAATACGTACTTTAAAACTTTTGCATGCCGAACCCAAGACCATTTTTACGGCACTTAACAGCCTTAAAAGTAATGTTGGGGAAATAATCGTAGACGAAGTTACGGGAACTCTTATCCTGATAGATATCCCTGAAAAACTGGATGTCATGGAGCGCGCTTTCAAGGACATGGACTCCCCCGCTGTCACCGAAGCATTTGAGCTTCAGTATGCTAGCGTTGAAGAGATAGAAGACGGGATAGCTGACCTTACCACGGACGGGGCCAGCAATATTATAACCGACGAACGAACCAACACCATTATTGTAACAGATCTACCGGGTAACATGACAGCTATACGGCGCGCCATACAAATGCTCGACCAAGAAACGCGTCAGGTATATATAGAAGCCGAGATAATTGAGATAACCTTGTCAGACGCTTTCGCTTATGGGATAGAATGGGAAGCCATAATGGATGACCCGTCTTTCTGGGGTTCTATGCTTACCGGAAGTTTTGTGGGTACAGGATTAACTTCGGCTTTCCAACGCGTGACACTTGGTACACTTGAAGAACATAAGTTTACCGCTACGATAAACTTTCTTAATACGCTCGGGGACACCAAGATACTTTCTCAACCTCGCATATCTGTTGTAAACAACGAAGAAGCTTCTATCCACGTTGGTAGACGTGAAGCTATCGTTACCGGTACGACCAGCCAAAGCGGTGAGTCTACAATAGTTTCTGATAGCGTGGAATTTATAGACATTGGTATCAAGCTTACCATTGTGCCTACTATCAACCGGGACGGATTCGTCACAATGAAGATCAAGCCGGAAATAAGTTCGGTATCAGAAACTGTCACAACGGGTTCTGCGGATGAGCCTCGCAGCATAATACCTATCATACAAACCTCGGAAGCCGAAACCACTGTAAAGATAAAAGACGGTACGATGATAATGATAGCCGGCCTCAAACAGAACGATACAAGAGATACTACTAAAGGTATCCCCTTTCTTAGTGATATCCCAATACTCGGAAGCCTCTTTCGTAATATAGACAGTCAAAAGTCTCAAACAGAGATCCTGATATTTCTTACGCCTCACATTACTCGGGGAGATGATCAAAGGTCTTGGGATATCGAACATCTTAAGAATTTTCCTGATTATTCTCAACCAGAGAACAGGGGATTTCTGGAACCAAAATTCAAGGCCAGCTCTTTAAGGAGATCCACAAGTCATCATTAGGGGAGGTATAGCTTGGAAGACAACATGAAAGACAATGCAGAAAGTCAGGAAGAGTCGGGGCAGGAAGAAAATAATAAACCCAAAAAGAAAAAAGTCATTAAACTTTCTGACATAGATTTTTCAGGAGAAAGCAGCAAGGAAGAAGCTTCTCCCGGAAGTGATCCTGTAGATAAAGATCCGAAAGATCCGGAAAAAGAGACCTTAAGCGCTGAAGACCTTAGGTGGAGTCCGGAAGAAGCAGTTAAAAAGTTCCAGGAAGAAAACGCTCCTCAGCCTTCTGCTGATGCTGGGGATTATTTAAATATTCGGCCACAAAAGAATGAAGATGTCCCTGAAAATATTCCGGAAGAGCCGTTTCCCGATATTTCAGGGCCCAAGGACGAGATAAACAGCGATACTCCTTCTGAAGAGGCCTCTCCTCTATCTGAGCCGCTCCCGGATAAGGAATATATAGTCCCTCCCCTTACTTCTAAGCCCGACGCCTCTTTCAACCCGGATCTTCCCAAGATATTAAGCATAGCGGCTGGGGCACTCCTTGTCCTTTCTATAGCGCTCGGTATCGGTCTTATGACTCTTTCCGCAAAGAGCTCAAGGCTCACCAAGGAAGTAGTCGATTTTCAAAATAAAGCTAGAGCTAACGCGGAAGTTGCTAAAAAATTAGTTACTGAAAAACAAAGAATACTCACGGAAACAGCTCCACTCAAAGAAGAGTCCGAATCTATAGCAAAAAAACTTTCTTATGAACAAAACGTTTCCGCCGAACTTAAAAAGCAAAATGATGCTTTAAAAACAAAACTCGGGGGTAGCCAAAAACTTCTAGGATCTCTGCAGAGCGAGATGCAGGGCTATGCTGATGAAATAAAAAGTTTTGCTTCCGAAGAAATAAAATATTTCCAGGCCTATGCTCAGGAAAAAACCAACAGTGAAACTCTGGCTGCCTCTTTAGATAAAATGGAAAACAAGATGGCGTCTTTATCCAGCAGTTTTAATTCTATAGAAAACGAATACAGAAACCGTGAAGCCGACTATATATACAACATGGCATTCCTTTACGCAAGATCCCAAATGTTCGATGCCGCCATACAGAGCTTCCTTAAATTCCTGGAGATGAACGGCAGCGACGCTGATGTGCATTACAATTTGGCCATAATATACGACCAGGTAAAAAAGGACAAACATAATGCTCTAAAGCATTATGAAGAATATATCAGACTGGACCCTCAAGCTGATGATCTATACGAGATATCCTTGCGCATAAACTCTCTCAAGAGAACTACTCCGAACCAACCTAACAGTTTTAGCAATTTTCATGTTGACCTGGAGGAACTGAAATATTAGGGTGTATATTATGAAAAAATACTTATTCACATGCCTTATCTCAATATTGTTCATTTGTTCGCTGTCTTTGACCGCGCATGGGGACGGCCCCTTCACAAAACTGGGCCGCGGATTTGTTAACGTATTGACCGGATGGACAGACGGGTTCAAAACTTTAGGTGATACTTGGGACAAGAACCAATCCGTACCCGAGACCCTTGCCGCAGTACCTAAAGGAGCGGCAAAAGCCGGGATACGCACGGTTATAGGTGTCTATGAAACCTTAACCTTCGCTGTACCAATTCCCAGGAACTTCGAACCTGTACTAGAACCAGAATACGTCAACCTTCCCACCCCCAATCCTAAAAGAGTTATTTTAAGAAAAAAAACCGAGGGGCAGGTAATTTCAGATGTTTCTTAAGTATCTAATTCTTTTACTATTTCTTTTTCAATGTTGTCCTCTCCCCGGAAACTGCCAAGCCGGAGCTGAAGATGCCTCCCTGTCGCATAAAGAATCCATTAGACGTACATATAATATGACCGAAACCGCATATAGTGATCTTTTAAAAAAAATAGAACTATCTTCAAGAGCCGGAAAGCTTAAAACTATCAAAGAATCTGTTGAGCAATTTTATTCTCTAGGAAAACAACTTGAAAATCTTGGAAAATATAAACAAGCTGCAGAATGTTACGAAAAGGTATTCAAGCTGCTTTCAGATCCACTAATACAGCGCTACATTAAAATAAGAAACAAAAAGCTCCAGGAGATGGCTAAAGAAGAAAAAAAACGAGCTGTCGAAAGGCTTGAAACTGAAGAAGATGTTTATTCTGAGCTCTTATCTTTAGACTATATACTCGCAGAGCTCAATGACAGAATAGATAGGGTAGAATCTCAAAAATAAAATGAATAAAACCAGCCGCATAAAACATAATAAGAAACAAGTTGGGCGCCGGATAGCTATAGGCGCGTCCTTTATCACTTTTCTCCTTATATGTTTACTTCTTCCGGGCGCATCACTTGCTCAAAATCAGCCTGGTGGAGAAAGCAGCGCCCTCTATCCCGGGGGATTAGCATCTTTAGCAAAAAATATTCTGGTGTCTTATAACCTTTTCGAGGAAGGTAAAACGCTTTACGAAAAAGAAGATTATTTGAACGCGCGTGTAAAGTTCCAGCAGGCTCTCCTCAGAGACCCTAAGAACAATAAAGCAAAAAAATATCTTTCTTTATGCGACAAAAAACGAGTCGCTGCAAAAAAATCTAAAAAAACATCTGATAAAACTGAAAAAATGATAGACGAAGAAGAACTGGCTTTCCTAAAAGAGCTTGAGACGCGAATATCCAACCTTGAAACAGAAAAGCCCGTTAAGTATACTCCTCACGCGGAACAAGAAAAGTCACCCGAGGTTTCTCCCGCCCCAACATCCGACGAATCCGCCCCACCACCTGCCAAGCAAACAAAAACAGTCCCCTCCTTGGAAGAAATTAGGAGAGCGAAGAAAACTGAACAGTTTATCAGTCAAGGGGATAAATTTTACGCAGAAAGAGATTACGAAAAAGCTTATAAATACTATAAAGACGCTTTTGAAAATTTTAATTCCAAATAGAACGAGATAGGAACAGAAATCAGAAGTTAGAGGTTAGAAGTTAGAAGTTAGAAGTAGCCGGGGTTTAAACCCCGGCTACCAGTACAAATCACGAATTACAAACTACGAACTATGAAGACCTACCATTCCTTCCACCCCAAAATGCCGTACTCTCCCGCGCCTCTGCCTTTACCTATAGTAACAGAAAACCGTTTTATGACTTTATCGTTAAAATAAACAGTAGCATTAACCTGATAATAATCAGACTTGACCGATACAAGTCCTTTCCCTACAAACGCTTCCATCTCGGTCTTTTCGCTGACAGTTAAATAGATCGTTCCCATAATAGATTCTACGATAGACTCTGTAGATTCAAAAATACCGTCATCTTCTGTATACAGTTCACCGTCCTCTCCCATCCGGTACTCCATTATCCGGCTGGCTAGAGTATCATCAAGCCCCAGGTACCCTAATATTTCTTCACTACAGGTATTAATATTGACTCCACCTTCTCCGTATACCGTAATAAAATCCTTTATCTCCTCATAATCCTCTTCATCAATCTCATCCAACATTAGTATTTTTTCTTTCAAAGAAAATGGTTTATACTTTGAGCTTGTTATAGCAATAGCCTTATCCATATCCATGGACGGCAGATCTTTAAGAACCGTACTTTTGACATTATTGATGTTTATCTTTACCCCTTCATCTTCTAGGACATATTCTATTCTTAAGTCACCTACTATATAATCTTCATTATTTCCAAGCTCGGATACCGTATCGTACAGTGGTGTAAGATCGTTCTTACGGTCTTCTATAGCTGACCTCACCACAGCTTTAACCGCATTGAGTGACAAAAAATCATCACGCATCCGCTTAGAGAACCCATAAGTTGCTCGTGACATACGTGCCAGGCCCACGCCAAACACCGCCATTGTAGCAATAAGCCACAATGTTATAACTAGTATAGACCCTCTTTTAGCGTTAATATTCATATTGTTAAGTTATTCAACCTTCCGTCATTACGAGCGCCTGCCGGCAGGCAGGCAGCAAAGCAATCTCTATAATTTGAACATCGGTCAATCCACACAACTACAGACTGCCCTCTATCCTCTAGCCTCTATCTCCCAGTCTCCAATTGCCTAGTCACCGGTGACCTGGTAATCTGGTAACTGGTAACTTTTTCTCCCATCTTATGGCATAAATATAATTTTAGTCTTTTTCTCTTTATTTCGTTTTACGTCTATTTTTATAGCCCTCGGAGGTCCGTCATCTATTTCTGAAAAACTTTCTGTCCATCCTCCCATATTCTCATCGTCATCCGGATAAAGATATGAGAACTCGAGCTTTTCAGCCTCAAACATTTTTGTCTTTTTCTTTCTCTTTTTTGCTTTAAGCGACTCTGTATCTACAACCTCTTCTCTCATTAAAGCATCTTTTCCGGGACTATAAGTATACGTAACGTAAACTATATCAACACCCGAAACTGTCGGAAAAGACAAACTTTTTTCATCTCCTTCAAACTCCATATCTTCATCTCTGCAGTTTCTGATATATCCATATAACTCTTTTCTCATTTTTTCAGCGCCAATAAAGAGTTTCGCGTCTTCTATCCTGTTTGTCTCTCTAATATTCCTCCATACCCTTATCCCTGCTGTATACGCCGCAAAAATAGACCCAAGCACGATACTAAGCAAAGACGCGACAAGAAAAACTTCGACTAAAGAAAACCCTTTTTTATTTTTATAAGATAATTTCATAATATGTAAGTTGTGATCCGTAATTCGTGAACAGTGAACAGTAGTAGCTGGGGTTTAAACCCCAGCTACTACTCCTAGCTTCTGGACTCCTATTCCCCGGTGCCTAGTCACAGGTGACTTTTTCCCACTAAAACCCTTCCATCACATACTCATCTTCCTTGCCGGGAAGAAGCGTTTTTACGGTCATACTGTCTCTTCTTATGCCTTGTCCCCATTCGGCAATAAGCTCGACCTCAACCAAAGGTGATATGGCAAAATCCGGCAGATCCCCTTCTATTCCTCCTATGATCTCTACGCTACCCGACTCAATAAGGCTTTTAACAGTGGGCGACTCCCATTCTCTAATCTCTTTTGACACCGTTATTATGCGCCCTTTGTAATCAAACTCTTCCTGACCTGTACCTATTTCTAATCCTCTTTCTAGAACGGCTTTTTCTCTGAGATCGTTCATAACAGAATCCAAGGCTTTAATAGCATAATCGGTATTGTAACTTCTTGAAACGGCCATAGAGCACACAGAGAACACTCTGAGAGCCATGACAAGGCACACGGCCACAATAACGACCGTTACCATCATCTCTACCATGCTAAAACCTTTTTTTGATATCATTGTGCTCTCTGAGTTTATCGAGGTTATGGGGTTTGTAGGATTTATTTTTTCGTGAGATTTCTTCGTCGTTCCGCTCCTCCCGCCTTCGCCAAGGCTACGGCGGACAGGCGCAAAGACGGAAAAGTCGTCTCTATACTGTCATCTATAACAAAGCATGTCAAGAGGATAAACTCCGCCCTTTAGCAAAACTACACATTTTGCATGCCTCCTTCCACAACCGCAATACCGCTTA
>Ga0075122_10002370_pt1 | contig 12456 bp, 22 predicted proteins | sample AntAceMetag02UKB_FD_69790 | JGI IMG/M metagenome (GOLD analysis project Ga0075122, IMG submission 69790) | Saline lake microbial communities from Ace Lake, Antarctica - Antarctic Ace Lake Metagenome 02UKB | ecosystem: Environmental > Aquatic > Non-marine Saline and Alkaline > Saline | place... | reverse complement strand
GTGATTGCCTTGTTCTTGTAGCATTAATTATTTTGCTTAGTATATAAAATTATCATTTTCTAGATTCAAAACTCTTTATAATAGGAGCAGCTTCTCATCTATCTTTTATTGCTTTATCTAGGTTATCAGTATACCTAGAAGCTAATGTTTTTAATAAGGCATCATAGTATTCTTCTTCCTCTCTTTCATTTAGTTGCTCTTTATTTACTGCTATGTCTCTCATTTCACTCCATACTTTATTTCATACCTCTTCATTCTTATTAAGGTAATTCATAATATCATCTCATAAATATTCTTTCATGTATTTATTTTTAAGCTTATTATCTTCTGAGTCCTCTTTGATTCATTTATTTTCTTTATCTATTAATGCCTCATTACTATTTTCCTTTACGTAGGTTCTAGCATTTCTTTGTAGATCTAAATATTGGTTTGCTATTGTTTGAGATTTAATATCCTCCTGTCAAAATTTCTTTAACGATTGTCTATATTTATCCCATAGTAATCATAAGCCATCTGCATAATCTCATAGTCTATTTTTATCAAACTGATCAGCATATGTAACTCATTTATCCCTAAATAATTTACTATCTATCATTGATAATGCTATTTGATTCTTTGGTAGATCCCAATAGTCTCTATCTCTTAAAGAGGGCATTATTTCTGGTGCATTAAATCTTGATGTTCATTTAGTTCCAAAGTCTCATATTTCTTGGAATGGTGTATCTCTATAATTATAGGTGCTAGTATCGAATTGTTTTTTTGGTTCTGCTTCCTTATGAGTAGCCTGAAAAACGTCAGATCAAAAGTCTCTAAGTTTGTCAGCTGCTCATCATAGTATGTCTGTTATTTCAAATTCCATTTTGTATTTATTAGTATATAAAATTATTGTAGGTTTCTTCATAATTATAATTTTGCATTACAATCCTTGTTGGATTTTCATTATCTATTATGTTACCAAACTGGTCAATATCTATTGTATTCTTTGTCACCCTAAAGTCAATAGTAGATGTTATAGAACTTATATGTTTTAAATAGAATGTAATTAATGCTAATGCATTAACTGAGTCATCGGTGAACCCGACTCATCCATATTGCACTACTCTTCATCTATCTCTTAGCACTTTAAAATGTTTTAATTCTTTTACTAGGTTATCTAATGAGTCAGATATTTTAACATTGTAGTTTTCTAAATATAATCTTAGTGTATCTATTAACTCTCCTTTAGATACAGTCCAGTATCATAGTGGTGTTAGCTTAACATCTCATGATGCCTTATAACGGACTGACGCATCTATGAGGTTTCAGAATATTTCGTATACTCATTCTCATACTCATGACCTATCCATAATAACTGCTGAGTTATAGTAGTGGGTTTTTAATTCTCTTAAGAATTCCTTTTGTTCCATGTAGGATATTCATTTCATTATGTGTTCTTCTATTACCTCAAAGGTATTAGGATCGAATACAACGAATGATGCGTTGTCTCCTAGCTTAGCTGGATCATAACCTATAACTACTATATCTCTTTTTCAAGTTAAGTCTATAGATTGGATTACTCAATTCAGTTTGAATACAGTACTACCAGATGGGAAGATACTATATAGCTGAGTCCAGTATTTCATCTGGTTTCCTATCAATGCCTCCTTCATTGCTTCCTTATCCTCTGGTCTTAAAAGTTCATTATCATCTATTGTAACTCTCATGGATTGAATATGTCATTCTCCCATCTCTCAGTTCAATAGATACTTATAGAACCAGTTTTGTTTAGCTGTTTCATTGATTGTACTAATTGCAAAAACTGTTGCGCGCTCTTGTACTATGATAGGTAATAGGTCATCCCAAAAATCATTAGGTATCATTGCTGCCTCATCAACTACCACAAGGTCTGCCCCATAGGAAGCTGCTCAACCTCTTTGTCATGAAGTGATAAAAATTAATTTAGTACCAGTGAGTGTACATGTAAACTCTTTCTCGTTCTTATTCACTGTTATGTATCATAGTTGTCTATCCTCCTCTGTCATCTGTAGCATATACTGGAATGGTTGCCAGGCTTTCTTATCATTTAGGGTAACATACAATACCTGTCTGTTACGATCCCCATATCAACTACCTTTTCTATAGAATTCTCTATAGGCTATGTATGCTGATAAATAAGATTTCCCTATACGCCTACTTCATGCTACGAAATTGTACTGAGTCCAATTACCTATTAGAGTTTTCTGCCAGGCTTGTAGCTCAAGGTCTAGATTTCTTCTTAGTATATGGGTATAGGAGAACTTTCTATTCTTATCTCCTATCTGTTCATTAGTATATCACTGTTCTATCTCACTAGTTAATAGTTTTTCTAGGGTAAGAGAACTAACTCATCAGCTAATTGATCAGAACCTAGGTACAATACCTATTGCTAATGTCTTAGGGTTGTAGTATATGTCAAATGTTTTTAGGAACTCCTTGATAATCGTAAATGATTCATCATCTATTAGAGATTTTGCTACTCAGTAGTTGATGATTGTGTTGTTCTTGAAGTATCTTGTTATCTTTACTGTTCCTTTAGTCTTACTATTGATGGTAGGATATTTGAAGTTAACCTTATTGGCTACTAGTTGCCCTGCAGCTCCCTTTAATTCTATCTCATCTGTCTTCCATCCTTCGAAATTCCAGTCATCAGCAATAGATTTGTTAATAACTTTGTCTGTTGTTATGGAATCAGAGAAGAGTATTCCTCTTTCTAGTATAGTTTTTCTATCAGTAACTATGGAACTGAACAATTGTTTAGATAGTACACCCTTAATTGTGATTGCTCCAGTTCATGTTAGCCTTTTTTGCTTAGCAAGCATTCTTTTTAGCTTACTATTCTTAGAACTATCTACAACTTCTATGAGTTCTGTCTCATCTATCTCTCATTTCCCTATCCTTCTTTTATCTTTGTCTGTATATCTTACCTTTTCTGACATTGTTTGTAGTTAGATTGTATAAATAATGTGTACATTATAACCATAAACTGTAGAATGTCAAGGGGGTAAAAATAAGTTGGCAGGAATTAGGGATCTTTTGCTATTGACAAGCAGGAGAAAATGAGTATAATGAGTTTAATTAAACGAATTCTGAACTGATTAGGATTCGGCTTACTGATATATACAGTCTTATATAATTTGAATCAGGGATTCGTAACCCCTATACATCTTCTATTGACATTTTCCTACTTGGAAATGAACAATATCCTAATTTAAACTGGGAGAGTGGTAGTGACTGAGCAGTTTTTTAAGCACAATTTTGTTATTGTTTCTTTTCTAGGGGGGTTTTCTTTGTCTGGTTTGGCCTATTACATAGGTACCAAGATCAATAATATGTTCTCTAAGGACCATCAATAGCTAGAAGAAAAGGTTGATTAATATTTAATATTTAGGTAGGGTTGGTAGTAAATTCTCTTTAGGGTAGAATACTATCTGCGCGTAAATAGGTAATACAATACTACTATACTACTGCTTGGGGGTCAAGGGCTACTACTACTGCTACTGCTACTACTACAAAATAATAATAACAGGAACAATAAAAAAAGAAATTAAGATATATATTAGATAGAAATTATATAGTATATATAAAATAAATAATATATAATATATATATAAGTAATAATAATAATATAGTATAGTTGTATTAGTGAGATTTATATAAGCAGAGAGTTTAGATTATAATAAGCAGGGAACCTTGTGTCCCCTAAGCATAGGCTACACCCCACAAAAGTGGGGCCCCAATTGTTAGGAGATTGCTAACGCATCCTAAGACTACCTTAGGTTTATAGGGAGACCTATATACCTTTACGTATATACTGTAAGTATATACTCTGTATATGTAAGCACATATACTTTGTTCGCTACGCTGACACCATTCAAGTACACTTATGTTATTACATAGAATATATTTTATGGAGAGGCGCACGCAGTAAGGCTCGTATTAAAATAGATTATATTAATAACTCTATACCTTAGTTCATACCACACTAAGACATTGAAAAAAAAAGACCTAAGTCTTTTACTCACCATAGTTATAAGATAGACAAGCATCACATTGCATATCTCACTCAGCCATTGTACAGCTAGTGAACTTACCACAATAATCACACTTAGTACAATCTCAATTATTAAAATCTGCTTCAGGATAATACATAATCATAAAGATTAATAAATAAAATACACAACAGCTAACACTTACTGTTCCTGTTTGTACCTGCAAAGCAATACAGTCTACTACATCTTAGTATCAGATGGAAGCAGAGTGTATAATAAAAAAAGATACATAAGTATCTTCTCTCTACTCATCTACTTCTAAGTACCCAGTACAATACCTTGAACTTAATACTTCTCCTGTCTTACTATCATAACACTTATCATAATGAGACTCAGGTCAATGCGTTGGTAACATACTCATTATACACACTGCTACTATCCCACATACTATCATTGTATTCCTTACTGTTTTCTTGCTCATTGTATCTTATATTAATAAATAAATTACATAAAGGTTAATATATTTTTGTCCAAGCAGTGAGTACCTACTGACTAACCTGTATATCAGATGGAAGCAGAGTGTACAATAAAAAAAGACCTACTCTATTTTGAGTAGGCTTTTTTATCTCACACAATAACACAGAACTTTTTATTAAACTTCTGTGAACAATGATAAGCTAACATCTTAGGAGACTTAGATGTTTCAACTATACCTACTAACTTATGGTGCATTGCCTTACCATTCTTAACCATTTCATAAACTGTTGCAGTATTCATAATCATAATTGATTAGTAATTAAAATACACTATCGTTAATGATATTGTTTCTTAGTTCGTACCTGCAGTGTGTACATACTGATTAACTATTGTATCAGGTACAAGCAGAGTGTACAATAAAAAAAGAACCGTTAGGTTCTTATCTATGTAGGCTAAGTATAACTCAGACATATCCTATTATACACAGGCTACCCCATAGAATTATTCTACCAGTTAATGTAGAAACTATTCTTAATATTTGTCTAACCTTTCTCTTGTTTATTGTAATCATTTTGTTTTTGTTTTAAAATATAAATTACACAACAGTTAATGATATTGTTTCTTAGTGAAAAGAAAAAAGACTCACTACCCAATCGTAGTTAGTCTTTTTATTATTAAGGTTAGGTTAGTTTATGTCCACCTCTTCCTTGTTTTGTTATGACAACACCTTATTTTATAGACAAGGTATCAATGTCTACTACACAATTAAGTATAGAAACCAACACAATAGTTTATTGAGGTCCGTACTATAATACGTATGACATTTCATTAACCTCAGTTTACCTGTGTGCTGGTACCTATACTCAAGTATAGATATATTAAAACCTATGAGAGTCACTACAGTCTATAGTATTAGATACTCTAGTCTTATAGTTATTAACTACTCTATGTTCATAGAGAACTCTATCATTTTCTTCTAACATTTTATTAACTTTTGGTGATGGTTTATCACACGACGTGTATCTATTATTATTACTCATTGTAATTAATTTAAAATATAAAATACACAACAGTTTATAATTATTGTTCCTTAGTTACTAATGAATACAGTCGCCACAATGTGACACCCTGATAATTACTTAAGGCTTATCGGTGGGAATATCTCTTCTAATATATTGAAGAAACTCTGTTCTATATATATTTGTATATAGTTCATATGTCACAGAGTAGAGACTATATTCATTAGTGTGTTATAATTAAGTAAGCGCGGAGTGTAATCTTGAGACTACATCTTAGCTAAGTATAATAGACATATCACCAAACTATATACTTAGTTTATTATGGTGTCCGCTGTATTTAATTATTTAGAATTCTCCTTATCAATACTAACTAAGTGATTTAGTTTTCAACAAGAACATACACTAATACATACCTTAGATAATCATAGGTTATTAACGTCAGTACAAAAATAGTTTGCAGTTAATCCTAGATTAGTATATGATGTTAATATTAAAGTAGTATATCATTTACTCTTAGTAAACTTATCTATCAATTCTTTAGTTACTTTAACTGCACCAGCTACCCATGTATCTTTATCTTCTCATGTCTTACTATATTGTATAGCCTCTAGTTCCATGAATGCTTCTATCATTTTATCAGCACTCTTGTATCATGACTCTAATAGTTCTTCTTTAATTGGCATGTTTATAATATGGTTAATGGATAAGTTACGAACAGTTAACTGATGTCCGTAACTCTTTATATAAATCCTTATAGTGTTTCACTCAATTCTTTGCTACTTCTTTTGAGGTAGCTTTTATAATTACTCAAGTAGTTGAGTCTCATAATTGTAACTGCATTATTATTAATATGGTTAATGAATTAAGCTAATCACTATAGATGATACTCCATATCTTCTATGCTACTCTTATATATAATCAGTCGTCCTCCTTAGAGAACATACCTATTATCCCTTCATCTGAATCTGCTCTAGCAAATGCTATTTCAGAATCATTTGTTTGGTACACAGTACCACTAACATATACTATAATATATAGTAATGTAAATTTGTTATTCATTATTTAATAGGTAATGAATTATTAATTCCTTTTATTAATCTATGTCTAGTTGATGTTCTCACACACTTAACTCTACCTAATGATGGTATAGTTATTGCCACCTTAGCTGTAGCGTATCATACTCTATCACTATGGTGTTTATTTTTTCAATGCATAATTTTTTATATTAAGTTTCAAAATAAACTTATCATAATTTGAAGTACTAAAAGTACTAATCAAATTATAAATGTTTTCTTCATTGCTTGTTTAAAAGTATTATCATTTAAATAATAATTCCATAAGAATATTATTATTATTGTAAATATCATTTGTTCTTTATTAAAAAATAAATAGTGTACGCTATTACACGCACACTAAATATGTTACATATCAGAACCAAAGCTATTGATTGCATCAATCTCTTCTTCAACTTGTTCTGGACTTAGATATGATGTTGTCATTTCATCTAAGATTTCTGTCATAGTTGGTAAGTGATTAACGAAACAGTCTCTACCTGTTTTCTTTTTAATCTCTTCGTTACCTAATGTCATATAAAATCTTCTATCTTCAACGACAACTATTGTTACTGATAATTTAAATCAGGCTTCATTAGTAAACCTACCTTGTACAGATAAGAACTTAATCTCTTCTGTTCAATCTTCAGTTTCTCTTTCATACATATTCATACCATAGAAATCTCCTATAGTTAATTCTCTAGTAACAACACCGTCTTCATTTACTGAAGATAGTTTAGGTAATACAGTGTCTCTTTCGAAATCAGTTAAGATAACTTCTTTGTCAATCTTATTCACTGCTTCTTTTTTAGCAACAGTCTTAGCTTTAGCTTTAACTTTACTAACTATATTATCTTTAGCAACACCTTTTCTAGCTTTTCAAATTCACATAATTTTGTAAATTAAAATATAAAATATGCTTATAGGTTTAGGAATACTTTCAATGTATTATCATACTGTGTAGTATCCTCTTTTATAAACTGCTTTGGATTTATTACTCTCATCATTTCTTGAGTGTATACTTTTCTAGTTCCTCATTTATGTTCTAGTTCTCAATAATTAAATTTATTCCACGGGTCTTTAGATAATTTTTCTGTCCATGTCATTTGAACATATCAATATTTATGAGGTCAGAAGAAATCATCTAGACAAAAAAACTTTTCTTTATCTATTTGTTTTATATAATTACTCATTAGTATTAGCCGTTAAAGATAAGACTTCAGATATTTCATTACGCTTTCTTTCTATTAATGAATCGATATTAACTATGTTTAATTCTTGTGTTTTCTTTTCTATTAATTTAGTTAACTCTTCTTGTAATTCTATTACTGTTTTATTTTCCATTGTTATTTAATGATAATGAATTAATATAATGTATCTATAATTCCCATTAGTTGTTTAAAGGTTAAGCCTTTTATTTTATCAGCTTCTCTTTCTTCGTCATTTAATATTTTTGCTACAGCATCTGCTGTGTGTGTGCAATCAATTGTTCTTAGATTCTTTATAATCTCTACTGATTCTAATCATTCTTCTAATGGTTTATCTTTCATAATGTAATATTAATTATATAATTAAAATATTAAGCAAGACCTTCTAGTCATTGTTGCTCTTCATCTATTTCTCTTTTATCTTTTATAGATATTATCCTAAGTATTTCTTTATTAATTTTAGAACATAATCTTAGATGCCTATCTGATTGTCAAGGTGTTACCTCTCATGTATCTAAATCTTTTTGAGTTACTTGTTCTAAATTTCTTAATGAACTTAGTACTTGGTTTTCTACTTCTAATATAGTAGCTATGTTTTTCTGTTTAGGTTCTGACTTTATAGTTTCTCTATTGTGCCTATAGTTTAAATTATTCATAACGTTATTCTAAGTTATTATTTAAATCATACTCAGTGTCATAGAATCAAAAATCTTTTGATACTTCATTGAGTATTTTATTATCTCACTTGTATGCATCTCAGTAATATTTATACTCTCTCTTGATGTGTAATATTTTACACATCCAATCTATAATCATGGGGTATGTTTATAAGTTAAAGAATTCTTTTACTGATTTAGTTTTATCTACACCCTTAGTATCTTTACCTATAGTACTTATAGTACCACCAAGATACTCTTCAATGTATACTATCAATGGTGCATAATCTTTTAACATCTTAGCTATTGAATCAAAATTGTTTTGATCTAATGCTGTATTAAATGGATTAGATAACTTACATGATTTATCTTTCATCTTATTTAAATTCACAATAGCTAAATCAATAGTTGATGTTGCTTTAGAAAGTTTAGCTTTCATTTCTTTAATAGCTTTAACGTTTCCTTTATCTCCAAAGAATTCTTCTTCTTGTAGTTTGTCAAATGTATTCATTGTAGTATTAGTATTAGTATTTAAAATAGTTTCTTCTTCTAGTATTTCTGGTATTATTAATTCAGTATAGTGTTTAGTCTCTTTAAGCCGGTCTAAATCATTTGTTACATAATAGTAATTATAATTACTATTAACAAATAATATATTAGTTATTGCCCCTCAATTTTTTATTCAAGTGCTAGGAGGCTTACATCAACATGAATCTAAATATTTTAATATAGGTTCTATTGGTTTATCATTAATAACTATATACTGTTTTCATGTTACTAACTTCTTAGTTGGTAATTTAACTTCCTTATAATAAATACTTTTAACTAATGATTGCTGACTCATTTGTGTATAAGAATACTTTCAATCATCTGATAGTATTAATATATCAGTACAGTTAGTATAACAGTTTATATTATTCATTGGCTTATATCATAAACTTTCTGCAAGTTCTATTGATTCTTTTATTTTTCTATTAGTTACTATATATTTTCTTTGCATATTAATATACATTAATAAAATAAAACTACTACCATTATTCCTATGAAGATGTTTAACACATCAACTAATAATAATGCTAGTAGTATTCAATCATGGGTAAATTTTTCTTTATTGTAAGATGCCTTTAGCAAATCTATTATAAAAAGTATTGTTAACATGTTATATTATTATTATGTTTTAAATTTCTTTACCCATAAATAATCATGACAAGCTTTATTAAACCTGTTTAGATTTGCTATTGTCTTTGGGTCGTATAGTGTAGTCACATCTTTAGGTGTTAGGATTTTAATTATCTCATCCTTAACCTCATCAGTTATTGGTTTACATGATATCTTCATTATGAATTGTATCATAAGATGTGGTGGCATAGTTTCAAATAACATATGTAATGCTCTATGAAATCTATCTATTATCATTGTAATATTCTCCATGTTATTAGCTCATCATATGAACGAGGCATTGTTATGGTGCCTCGTTTTTCTATTGTTTCTTTTCTTTTTATTACCCATAGATTTATATACTATTAAGTTCTAAACTCAAATGATTCATCTATCGTTACGTCTTGATATAACAATCTTAATGTATTGATAACATTGATATTCCAATTCTCTTCGCTTGTTGCATAACAGAATTCTCCTTTGATTTTACATGCTACTCATCCTAATGTTATCCTACCTCATTGAGATAGGTAACCTATGTTATATATATTTCCTAAGTACTTATTAGTTAATGCTTTATAGATAGCTTCTATTCATGCTTCTTTTGATTTGTAATGTACAACACTTCATCAATCATTGTTACCTACATTACCTATGTTGTGTGTAGATTTCATCTCATCACCTAGTGAACTATCTGCTTTAGCAATAGCAATCGCTACTCATTCTTTGATTCAATATTGTTTATCAAATTTATTAAAGATATCTTTTGTACCAACAGTAGCTGTATACATATTTAATAACTCTTCAATTCTTTCTGAAGGTGTTAAACTATTTAATTCCTTAAACTCTTGAGAGAATCAATTACTATTAACTTTCCATTTCAATTTTTGTTTCAATCAAAGATTAATTGAGTTACAATTAACTGGTAATTCTTGTGTTTGATTTAACATAATACAATGTTCATAAATAGTTATATCCAAATTTGTTGCGGATAACAACTGTGCTTGTATTTCTTTTTTACTATTAAGTCTAACAAGATTCACTTCAGCTATTGTTATATACTCTTGTTGTACTTCAGATATTTCTTCTTTAATACGTGCTTGCTTTTCTTCGCTAGTTTCTTTTATTCAACTAGCAATTACGAATACCATAAAGAGTATTATTATTATTGCACATATTATAAGATAATAAAATTCTTTTCAGAACTTAAATATATCTTCTCATTTTCAATCACTATTAATAAGTATATCTTCATCAGGAAGTATGTCATCATTAGTAAATGAATTATCTATTTCCATTTCTTTTATTTCTTGTGCTGTTGGATTCTCTGAACCATCTAGTCTTTTAACAATTACCTCTCAGTTATTATTAGCTCCTTCTTTAATGTCTACCTTGTTTTTATTAGCTCACATAAAATGTATGTAATTAAAAAATATTAGCTCGCTCTTTTAAGAGAAGCATAAAAACCTTGTAACCTTTTAAGTCATGCTAATTTAGCATAGTACTTACTTCTTCTTGGCTCAATCCTTTGTGGTAAGAGATAGATATCGTTAATGACTTTGTGCGTATAGCCAGTCATTGCATGTATCTCTTTAATAAGGATAGCCTTATTGTTTGGTATAATCATTATAAGTATTAATTAAATATTAATTTCTTCTGTTTCTTTTAATGTTAACTCTAGTAATTCACTTAATTTATTTTCATGATAGGATGAACCTTCCCATTTAATAAATGTGTTAGCAAAGTATTGTTGTTTACATTTATATATATTTTTAATAAATGTATTCTTAGAAATTTTAAGAGTTTCTTTTGTTTCTAAATTTTTTCTAAAGAAATATATTAGATGTCAGAATTTATCCAAGATAAGTTTTTGTTCATCTAATATATTTTTAAAGGTTTGATATTTTGCTTTAACATATATATCATTTCAATCCATGTCATAATATTTAATTCTATATCAACTTATATAATATATTTTATCTTTTATATATTTTAATATTTGATTCATAATGTATTAGTGTTTAGTTATAAAATATTTCTATGTACATATGTTTACCTAAGTCATCTTTAGTTAGGTGTAGCTTATCACCTCATACTGTTAATTGATTTCATTCAGCAAATATTATATAATTAAACCGACTATCTTCCTCATCCTCACTATTTCAATCATCGTAGAATGAAGTTTCATCATAGTCTATATTTGTTATATATGATCATATAAGTCATAATAATGTTTCTTTTCTATCTCATATACTTATTTTATTTTTATTTTTTAATATAGTAATATTAACAATTCATTTTTCTTTATGTAGCTCTTGTTTATAAAATAAATCAGCAACTAAATTCATCTCTCATGATTCTATATTATTTACACAAAAGGAATCTTTTTCATTTTCTATCTTAGGGTGCTTAAAGATTTTAAAGTGTAATACTTTTCTTTTACTAAAAGCATTTCTAGTAATATCACTAATTATATTAAACATTTTTTTTAATATTAATAATTAAGTTCATTTTCTTTTTTATAAAATTAAACATATTATGTTTTATATATTTAAATTTTATATTATTAAATCACATATTCATTATGTAAGAATGTGAATGATGTAATAACCCCTGTATATTAATTATGTTAATAGGTCTATAATTTTCTAATTCAGCAGAATATATTCTTGACTTATTGTTTAACATTAAACATTCCTTATGGCGGAATGTATTGTTTCATTTAAAGTTATGTAGGTGTCAGCATATATTAGCTGAGTAATCTTTTCATACAAAGATTGGTGCATGCGTTAGTAATATCTTTTCTTTACTCCATGATGTTATAGTATAGTCATTATGCACCTCATCAAATCAATGAGATAGATACCACTCATCTGTAT
>Ga0075122_10002368_pt1 | contig 12471 bp, 6 predicted proteins | sample AntAceMetag02UKB_FD_69790 | JGI IMG/M metagenome (GOLD analysis project Ga0075122, IMG submission 69790) | Saline lake microbial communities from Ace Lake, Antarctica - Antarctic Ace Lake Metagenome 02UKB | ecosystem: Environmental > Aquatic > Non-marine Saline and Alkaline > Saline | place... | reverse complement strand
TGTCTTAAAAGATATCGCAGAAAAGGGGATCACCGTGATCACCAACGCAGGTGGGATCAACCCCCAGGCCTGTGCCCGGGCACTGGAACAGATTCTGGCAGAGCAGGGCCTCAGCATTCCGATCGCCACCATTGATGGTGACAATTTACTACCCGAGTTGCCACAGCTGGTTGAAAAAGGATGTTCATTCACCCATATCGATACTGGACAACCCCTGGGGGATCTGGCGGAGAAGGTGGTCTCAGCCAATGCTTATCTTGGGGCACGGCCGATAGTTCAGGCACTGGAAAAGGGCGCAAAAATTGTGATCACTGGTCGTTGCTATGATGCGGCGAGTGTGGTTGCGCCTTTCATCTATGAATTCGGATGGGATTGGCAGGCGTATGATAAGTTGGCATCGGCCCTGCTGGCAGGTCACCTGATCGAGTGTGGGACCCAGTCTACCGGCGGTAATTTTTCGCATTGGCAACAGGTCGGTTCATTTCTCAATATGGGTTATCCTTTGGTTGAGGCCTATCCGGATGGGTCATTCGTTCTGACCAAACATCCCGGCACCGGTGGTCTGGTGTCCGAACAGACAGCCAAAGAGCAGATTCTTTATGAAATCGGAGATCCCCGGGCCTATCTTTCACCGGATGTAATCGCTGATTTCACCTCCTTCTCCCTGAAAGGGGAAGGAGAGAACCGCGTCCGGATTTCCGGAATGAAAGGGCAGCAGCCAACTGATATGCTCAAGGTATCGGTCAATTATGAGGCAGGATATAAGCTCTCCGGAATGATTGTCATCAGCGGTCCCGACGCGGTGGCGAAAGGGCGGGTTTTTTCAGAGATGTTCTGGGACCGGGTCGGTACAGAGGGATTTATCGATCATCGGACCGATTATATCGGGTACTCTGCGTGTTGGGGTGAATCGGCTGCCCCGGTCAATGAGCCCAATGAAATCATTCTCCGTTTCTCGGCACGTGCTGAGACAAAGGCCCGCCTGCAGGTGATGAGCCGGGAGTTGGCGGGACTAATTCTGGCAGGACCCCCCGGCGTAACCGTCTTTGGCGGCAGACCGGCTGTGAATCCAGCTTACGGATATTGGCCGGCGTTGATCGACCGAAAAATGGTATCGGCCAGATTGATCCAGAAAGATCAGGAAGATCAGCTTAGCTGTGATCTGGGTCCCTGTGGTACTCCGGATTTGCAAGCGGAAGAACTGCAACTCCCTGATGAGGGCGGCAAATCCCGCAGCAAAGTCCCTCTGAGCCGTATTGCCCATGCCCGTTCCGGTGACAAAGGTGATCTGGCCAATATCGGTGTCGCAGCTCTTCGACCCGAGTTTTATCCTGAGATCCTGCGTGAGGTGACGGTGGAAAAACTGCAGCAGTTTTTCCAAAGCAATGTGCACGGTTCGATTGCCAGATACCGACTGGATAATCTACATGCGCTTAATTTTGTGCTCCAGCAGGCTTTAAACGGTGGGGGCACGGTCTCCCTGCTGCTGGATAATCAGGGCAAGACACTTTCGCAGGCGCTGTTAACCATGGAGATTGAAGTCGATTCGGATCTGTTGGATTAATTTCCTTTTCCAGATAACCTGCCTTTTTACCTCAGGAGGCCTTACCCGCAGAGGGAAGGCCTCCTGGCACCCCCAGAGATCCCCACTCACTTTGTGAAGATAAATCCAACGGAACCTCATTGAACTCGTGGGAAACGTCAAAGCCGAGTGATTCTCCAGATAGTTCATGGTCCAATCCAGTGCATTTTGCGGTGGTTCGGTGCGCTCTGTTTTTGGTACAGAGTCCACACCTTTGCAGGTTTTGGAGGTGGTCTCTAATATAAATCCGGATGGGTTTAATGAGGTGTTGTGAGGCCAACAATAATAGCCCGTCGATCCGAAGGATGTTCCAATCGCTCTATCAGTCCGGCTTTCTCCAAGCGATCTAATATCCCGGTCAGAGTCGCGCTATCCAGTTGGGTTCGTTCTCCAAGCTCTTTTGAGGTGATCCGGTCCTTATCATGCAGAAAATTCAGGACCATCCCTTGTGAAGCGGTGACATTGAATCCGGACATCGCCTTTTTCCAAACCTCGTTCCCGGCCTGGTTTGTTTTTGCCAAATGGGCCGGCTTATTCAACGTCGCCGGCGACTATGATAACGGTCCAGGGAACCGTTTCGGGGCCGGATATGCCTGATGAAAAGAGGGTAATTGATTTCGCCTATACCACTTCAAATCTTCATATCTCTATAGTGAGACATATATGTTCCAACACATATGCTACATACGACACATTTTTATGAAGGGCACCCGCGTCTGTCGAGAGCCCTTTGCGACTGCAAATCCGTTTTAAGATCATCCAAAAACCGTCTCCAAAAATTCACAGTAGATTCATGACAGACACTCAGTGCAGTCCAACTTATCTCCGGTATCACATCAAGCCTGAAGGTATGAGTGTGGAAGGCAAAAGTAGTGAGTCGTATCAAGGCAACAGTTGTGGCATCAATTTTGCGTTAGTTCAGTTTATTGATAGAAAGCCGACATTTTGTTTATGACAGTGTCTTGGGTAAAACCTTCTACAACTGTTACACAAAAGTTGCCTGGCCATGAAACTGAGTTATCATATCCGGGCGTATAAGCCTCTCCAGTCGGGGGAAACTGAAAACCGTTTTCTTCTTACAATTGTATGTGTGATTTAAATCAGAGAGAAATTGAATGAATTTACGAACCATCATCACCATTCTGACCATACTGGTCCTGTTTTCGATTTCTGGTGGCGCTTACCTTCATTACACTTCCCTGAAAAAAACACAACGTTCGACAGAAAAAATCGATGAACTATACATGGAAGCGACTGAAAATTTCATTTCATCATTTCTGATCAAATATAAAAACATCGTCAAACTGGTTGCAAACGACCCAAAATTGCAGGTAGCACTCAAGTATCCCAATAAAATATCCCTGTTCCAGACTGAAAGAGCCCTGGAAGACATCTGCGAAACCATCGAAACAGATGTTTGTTATCTCATGAACCAGGAAGGGATAACGATTGCGTCCAGCAATAGTTTAAAAATGAGAAGTCTTGTCGGGCAGAATTTTTCAACCCAACCCTATTTTCGGGATGCGATTGCCGGGCACCATGGCGTATATTTTGCCATGGGTGTCCATACAGGTAGACGAAGAGGTTATTTCAGCTATCCGGTGTATGACCGTCGTGACTCATCCCCTATTGGCGTGGTCGTTATTAAAATGTTTCTCAGACCTTTGGAAGAAAAGCTTGGACGTCAATATAATCCCGATAAAAATATTATCCTTGTATCGGATCCCCAGGGGACTATATTTTTGACCAACAATCGGGAATGGCTGTTTCGCTCGACTGAAGTCCTTCAAAAACCCAAAATCGAAAAGCGGAAACCATTACACCATATTAAAGATGCTTTCTGGCAGACCAGGAAATTAACCAAAAGAAACGCCGCTCCGGTTATCGATCAGAAGGGAAATCGCTACCTGAGGCATCAGCAGCAAATCGATTATTTGCCAGGCTGGTCAATCATCCATTTGCGGACACAGCAAACGTCTCTGGGTTATTCTACAACCGCCCTGGTTAAATCCGGCTGGTATCTGGGTCTGATTTTCAGTGTTTTAATCGGAGGTGCCACGTTTGTTTTGTATCGAAAGGCCGAAAGGGACATCAAAATGCGTGATCAAGCTGAAAATGCCCTCAGGGAGGGTGAAAAACGGTTACAGCATATTTTGAATCATATTCCGGTTGGCATATTTACCATAGAGGTTGATTCGCAGGATATCACCTATGCCAATCCCGCCGCCCTTGAATTAATTGGCGCGTCAAAAGATCAGGTGGTTGGAGCCAAATGCGAGAGATTCCTTCGCCCCCTTGAGCCAAATCTATTCCCAGGGAACCCAACAGGGGTGAAAATATACCATGTAGAATCGGTCTTGATCAGATCTGATCAACATCATATTCCGATCACCAGGTCTGTTGTCAACGTGGATATGGGCGAAAAAAAGCAACTGTTGGAATCATTTATTGATATTCGTGAGTTGAAAGTGGCGGCGGAGAAAATCCGACAATCCAATGACCTGCTGACACAGACCAATGAAAAACTGAATGATGCGGTTAAACGGTCCAACAACCTCGTCTTTGAAGCCGATAAGGCCAACCGGGCAAAAAGCCTTTTTCTGGCGAATATGGGCCATGAAATCCGGACACCGATGAATGCCATCCTGGGATTCACTTCAATTTTGGAAGGAAAAATTGAAAATGAAGAGCTGAAGAATTATTTAGTACTAATTGAATCCAACGGCAGGTCCTTGATGACACTCATTAATGGAATCCTTGATCTGACCCGAATCGAAACAGGGGATTTACAGATAAAACCCATTGTTATCAATATTTTGGAATTTTTCCAGGACATCTGTCGAGTATATTCTGAGAAAACAAGGGCGAAAAAACTTGTTTTCCAGTGCCATATTGACCCCTCCCTGCCATCACACTTATTGCTGGACGGATTGCGTTTTCGTCAGATTCTGTCAGACCTGATCGGGAATGCTGTTAAATTCACCCATGATGGTTGTATAAAGGTATCATTGGAACAAAAGATCTCGAATATCGATAGTGAATCCATTGATTTGATTTTTTCGGTTGAGGACACCGGAATTGGCATTCCGGAGAGTCAGCTGGAACACATATTCAATACTTTCGGGCAGATAGAAAGTGACGAGAATACTTATTATGAAGGAACAGGCCTGGGACTGGCGATTACCAGAAAACTGATTGAAATGATGGGCGGGACCATCTCCGTGACCAGTGTGGAGGGGGAAGGGAGTAAATTTACGACGGTTATTTTTAATGTCTGCTCTGTTGAAGACTATCCAGGGGAAGAAACGCACACAGGCATTCAAGCAGAAGGGGCCTTGATAGATGAAGAGCCCTGTCCACTTGAAATCGATTCACAAATACAGCATAAATTACCTGAAATCAGGCTTAAGCTGGAAACTACATTCTTTCCCAAGTGGCAAAATTTAAATGAACTGCTGATTATTGACGATGTCAGACAATTTTCCGCAGAACTGCAGGCCGCTTTTCATGAGTATCATATTCCATGGTTGGACGATTATTGCCAGGAGTTGGACAAGCAGACCATTAATTACAATGTGCTTGAAATAAGACATCTCATTTCAAAATTTCCGGAATTTATAAAATATTTTAAGGAATATCAATTACATTAGGAGAGCTATCAATGAACAATAAGGAAAAACCGCTGATTCTATTGGTGGATGATAATCCGCAGAACCTTCAGGTCCTGGGCAATTTGCTGGAGGGAGATTATTATACGGCTATTGCCACCAACGGCCAGGAGGCCCTGTCGTTTGCGAACCGGAGAATACCAGACCTGATTCTACTGGACATTATGATGCCGGTGTTGAACGGCTTTGAAACCTGTAAACAGTTGAAAAAAAACGGGGCCACGCAGGATATTCCGATTATATTTCTAAGCGCCAAGACAGAAGCAGAAGATGTGACCAGGGGTTTTGAGTTGGGGGCCGTGGACTACGTCACCAAACCCTTTCAAAAGGAGGAGTTGCAGGCCAGGGTCAAGACACACCTGAAACTGAAACAAACCGAGCTGGCCCTGAGGGAATCAAACCTGACCAAAGATAAATTCTTTTCCATTATTGCCCATGATCTAAAAAGTCCGTTCAATTCATTACTGGGTTTTTCCGATTTGTTGTACACTAATTATGATCGCTACAATGATGATAAAAGAAAAAAACAGATCAGCATGATCCAGAGATCTTCCCGCCAGCTGTATAATCTGGTTATAAACCTGCTGGAATGGTCCCGAATTCAGGCTGATAAAATCGAATGGCAGCCAAGGACGCTTGACCTGTCAATCATTTTAACTCAAGTCATCCCACTATTTGAAACAACTGCCGGGGAAAAGGGCATTGCAATTGAAAATAAAATTACAGAAGGAGCAGGAGTATATTCCGATCTTAACATGGTCAGTGCCATCTTGAGAAACCTCGTCTCCAATGCACTCAAGTTTACGGGTGAAAACGGAAAAATCAGCATAGCATCCAGAGAAAAAGAAAAGCATTTGGAGATAGCTGTTTGCGACACGGGTGTGGGTATCCGGCCCGACACTGTTAAGGATCTATTTCAGATATCAAAAGCCTGTTCAACACCTGGTACTAGAAACGAGGAGGGTACGGGCCTCGGGCTGCTATTGTGTCAGGAGTATGTCAAAAAAAATTATGGAAAAATATGGGCTGAAAGTGAATATGGAAAAGGAAGCTGTTTCAAGTTCACTCTGCCGAAAGACCCTTTTTCAGACTGACATGGACACCCTTTACTACAAATAATCGCTTCAGAAAAACCGACATTGTTCTTATGGAAGCGATATATGCCCTATATATCATCTAAATATCGGAATAAAAAATTTACTACAAAAGCGTTACAATGACAGAAAATATCACTGAAGAGAGCTCGGCAGAGGAGACTTACCTGTTAAAGCGTGCATTTGAATCCTCCTCCAATGCCGTCGTTATTCTGAATTCTGAAGACTTAATCAGTTACATTAATCCCAGCTGCCTTGAGATGTGGGGATACCATTCCTCAGCAGACGTGTTGGGAAAAACTGCCGAAACGTTTTGGCACTCCCCTGCCGAATTGCATAAAATCAAGGACATATGCAGAAGAGACGGCACATGGAGTGGCCTGCACAAAATCAAAAAAGGTGATGGGACACTGATGCAGGTTCACCTCTCTGCAAACCGGGTCACGGGAGATGATAATAATCCCATTGGACTGATAGCGAATTTTTATGATGTGACGCAAGACGGCAGGGCGCTCCAGGAGTCCCAAAAAAGATACAGACAGCTGATCGAGAAGGGCGATGTTGCCATTTATATCCATGACATAAATGGGCGTTTTCTGGATGCCAATAAGGTGGCGCTGGAACAGTCGGGATACAACCGTGATGATCTGCTGCAGATGACCTTTAAGGATATTATCCATTCCGACCCGCCTTCGTCTGCCACGGACCGCATTCAGGAGATATTACAAAATGATCACATGGTTTTTGACGGTACGCTGCGACATAAAAAAGGGTCCGTCATACTGGTCAGCATTACCGCTCTATTCACTGAATATGAAGGAGAGCAGACCTTCATTTTTATTGTCAGAGATATTACTCAAGAACGGCAAACAGAAGACCGCCTGAAAAGGGCGCATGCCTTGCTGAAAGGAATCCTCAATTCAACGTCTGATCTGGTATTCGCCAAGGATACCGACTTCAAGTACCTGACATGCAATACAGCCTTCACAGAATTTGCAGGAAAACCGGAGGATCAGATCATCGGACAATCCGATTTCACGGTTTTCCAAGACCAGAAAGCCGCGTTAGGCTTTCGCGATTGGGACACGCGATTGTATGCCGGAGGGAGACCCCGTCATTTCGAACAATGGGTCACCTACCTCGATGGCAGAGAGGTTCTCCTGGACACCCTTAAATCACCCTATTACAGCGAGACAGGCAAGCTGTTAGGATTAATCGGGATCGCCCGTGATAACACTGACAAAAAAAATGCAGATCGATTGTTACGGGAGCAGGCCTGGTTGCTGAACACCATTTTCGAATATGCCCCTTTTGCCATGATTGTGGTAAATGATGAGCAACACATTGAAAAAGCGAACCAGATGGGACAGCAACTATTCTGCAAAAAAACAAAGGGCAAGTTGGGGCTGTCTAGTAGCGCAGGTAATAATAGTTTACACCCTTCGGAAGGTGGCGTTTATGACTCAAACAGAAATTGCGAGGGGTGTCCCGTTTTTAAAGCGATTCAGGAAACCCTTCAAAAAAAGAAGAAGTGGTTTAAGCAAGAAAGTGTCTTGAAATTTTATGTCAATGGGGCGGTTTCTGAACGAAATGTCCTGATCTCCACCAAATTTTTCACCCAGAAGGGTGAGGAAAAAGTGCTGATCAGCGTGGATGACATCACGGAAATAAAAAAGGCCCAGGAAGCTGCCTGGAAGAGTGAAGGCAGATTCCAGGAACTTTTCCAGATGTCACGCGACGCTATTGTGATTATTCAGGAAGATAGACTGATTGGAGGCAATAACAGTGCGATGGAAATGTTCGGATATGAATCTAAAGAAGATTTTCAAAAGCAGCGGATAACCGATATTTCCCCGGAAAAACAAAGCAACGGGCAACTTTCCAGCGTTTTGTTAACTGACTATCTGAAACGGGTTTTTGAAGAAAAGATCCCCCCATACGAATGGCGCTTTTGCCGAAGGGACAGCACCGAATTTTATGCAGAGGTGATGCTCTCTCCCCTGCCAGATAAGGACACGCCCACTGTTCAAGGCTTGATACGGGATATAACCGAAAGAAAGCAGATTGAAACGGAGCTGCAACAGTCGAAGGAGACAGCCGAACAGGCCAATCGAGCCAAAAGCGAGTTTTTGGCCAAAATGAGCCATGAGATCCGTACCCCCATGAATGCCATCCTGGGGTTTTCCGACCTACTGATAGAGCGGGTAAAAAACAAACAATACCTGTACTATCTGGAGCTGATCCGGAATAGTGGAAAAGGGCTGATGGAACTGATCAACGATATTCTGGATCTGTCAAAGATCGAAGCCGGGCGAATGAATTTGATATATGAAACGATTAATCTTCATTTGATTTTCCAGGATATCTGCGGGATTTTCTCCCAGAAAATTTCTGAGAAGGGTCTGAAAATAATCGTTGACATCAGCCCGGATTTACCGGAATACCTGATGCTGGACGAAGTTCACCTGCGTCAAATCCTGCTGAATCTGGTAGGCAATGCCATCAAGTTCACGCATTCCGGCTATGTCAAGATATCGGCCCTTTCACACAATTGTGAATTGGATCCGGAAAGGGTTGATGTCACATTTTCTGTTGAGGATACGGGTATTGGAATCCCCGAAGACCAGTGGCAGGTTGTATTCGGTATGTTTGAACAACGGGTTGGGCAAGACAGCAAATACGGTGGTACAGGGCTGGGATTGACGATTACCAGGCGTCTGGTTGAAATGATGGACGGGACCATATCTGTTAACAGTAAGGTTGACCATGGAACCACATTTACCGTGTGCTTAAAAAATATTCTCCCGGGAAAAGCGTCAGATATCCCGATTGATGCGCATGCATTCAGTGACGATCTCATTGTCTTTGAAAAGGCGACGATTCTGATCGCGGATGATGTTCTGTATAACCGTATTCTGCTGATTGAGTGTCTGAAAGAATATGATTTTAACATTATCGAAGCGGAAAATGGCAAAGAAACAGTTGACCTGGCAAACAGTAAGCGTCCGGATCTGATTTTGATGGATTTGAAAATGCCGATTCTTGATGGGCAGGAAGCCACCCAAATTATCAAAGCAACGTCGCATACAACCCATATCCCTGTCATCGCGGTTACGGCTGACGCCATGAAAACCACGGAAATGAAATTGGCTCGTGTTTTTGATGGATATATTAAAAAACCGGTGCTGAAAGAGGATTTATTAGCGGAACTGACACGTTTTTTAAAATATCAGAAAAACCTCGTCGACCCGAAGATCAAAGAAAAACCCGACGGCAATAACAAGGGGACTACCCCTGTCATCGACAAACAGATGATCCAGCAGTTGCCGGAATTGATAGAAATATTGGAAACCCAGTTTATGGGACGTTGCGAGGAGATCAATAAGTTGTTGATCATGGAGGATGTCAAAGAATTCGCCATCGACATGAAAAAGCTGACTGACCAATACAAACTCCCCTTGTTAAGGGGTTTTCGTACTCAGTTGCTGGATAACGTGAAACACTATGATGTATACGAGTTAAAGAAACAAATTGCGAATTTCCCTCAGCTGATTGAACGACTAAGGCTATTAGCTAGAAGTAACAGATAATATTAGATTATACTCTGTTTTGATCCATACACCGCGTCGCACATGTCGCTTGTGTTGCGACACAAGTGTCCTATAGGACACCCCCTTTCTTCAGGGTTCTGCCTCTTCCCAAATTCTATCACACTGTAATTGTACATTATACAGATATTTTCGGATATTAGGCATCTCTATTGCAAATTATTTATTAATTAAGCTTGGAAGCCGTTTCACGGGGCCTCCGAGACCTGTTCCAGAAATTTCAAGCTCGGATGTGGATTGAGTCGGTGTTAATTCGCATCTTTGAGAATTCCAAACAATAATCATTAACCAGCTGTCGCTTGAAAAAGCATGATCCCCATGGCACAAATTCGGATATTGATCGCGGATGATGAATTGAGCACCCGCATGTTTATATCTGCGGTTCTGGAAGAACAAGGATACGAAATTGAAACAGCAGAAAATGGTCAATGTGCCTTGGATCTGATTGTGGACAATGAGAAAAAGGGAATGGCCTATGACCTCCTGATAACAGATATTCAGATGCCGGAAATGACAGGCATGGAGTTGATTGACGCATTAAAGACACAGAAATCGGTCATTCCTGTCATTGTGGTCTCTGGATTTGGTGAGAAGGAGCACCTGATCCGGCTTCTACGTTCCGGATGTCATGATTACCTGGAAAAACCGGTCAGTCAGGATGAGTTAATCGGACGGGTGAAAACAGTGTTGCATACTCTGGAACAATCCAAACACGAGGCCGGAAGACGGTTTGACATGCCTGAGCAGAAGCGAAGGGATTTAAACCGTGAACTGGAAAATTACAGATCATGCCTTTCATTGCAGCAACGACAAATTGAATCCGCAGTCAACGGCTATCACAATCTGGTTGACCTGAAATCAGACAGGTACAAGGTGGAACTGTCCTGGAAAAACCTGCCCCTGGGAGATCTGGGGGGCGATTTTTTCGATATCCGGGACACAGACACCGGTTGTGACATTATACTGGCCGATGTAGCGGGCCACGATATGGGGGCATCTTTTCAGACCATATTGATTAAAGCCTTTTTCGATGAAAATTGCCGCAACCGGCGGGGGGGACGAGAATTTTTCCAATTATTAAATCAGCAGTTCCTGGAGGAGAAGCAAAACACGAGACTGGCCACTGCTCTGTTTTTAAGGTTGAATTTAAAAAAAATGAGCGCCCAAATGATTTCGGCAGCCCACCCTGCGCTGATTTACCTCCGGCACAAGAGCCTGATGCCCCTGCCCAAGGCCGGGAAAGGCGATATTCTTGGAATATTTGAAGATGCCGCTTTTAAAACGGTTTATTTTGATATTTCGCCGGGGGATCGTTTTATTCTGCATACCGATGGGGTTTCCAATGTATCCAGATTTAACCCGGACAGGGGTATTAAGGAAAAACTGGCGGTGAACGGTTTAGATGCTCTCATACAGAAGCATGCCAGCATGCCTTTGCACGAGATGATCGATGACATCTGGCAGGATACCTTGATGTACTGCCGGAACAAACCTCAAGACGACATGCTGCTGGCAGGAATTGAAATACCCCTCAGCGCCTGATGTTTAACCTTTAGATTGCCTTGAACCAATTACAGATTTTAGGACTTACCCATTATGTATAAATTTTCGGAAAGCGATAAAAAAATCGAATTTGTCATTTCTTCTGAAATGAAGAATGTCGATCACATTGCCAAAACCGGGCAAGCATTTTTACAGCAAAAAGGAACGGCCAATGAGTCTGAGTTCAAAGTGGTACTGCGAGAGTTGTTGATCAACGCCATTGAACATGGCAACCGGAATGGCACCGATAAAAAGGTCCATTGCACGATCGAACAGGAGGCGCCCGATTATTTCAGCATCGTCGTTAAAGATGAAGGGACTGGTTTTGACACCAAAAGTCTGGAGATGACCTTACCTGAAGATCCCAATAAAACGAGAAAACGCGGCTATGCTTTGATTAATGAGTTTGCAGAGGAGATTCGGTTTAACAAAAAGGGGAACCGAGTCACGGTATATGTCAGAATGAGTATGCAGACAGCGTTCAGTATCGATGAAGAAGATGGCTGGCAGGTCATTCGTCCATCGGGTGACCTCACGGCAACTGTTGCCGAGGACTTTCGCCTGCTGCTCAATAATTTTGTACAGCAGAACCATACCCGGTTTCGATTCAATCTGGTCAACGTTAACGATATTGATTCCGTCTGCCTGAGTGTCTTTATCGTGCTTTCAAAAATTCTCAAAAACAAAAAGGATTGCACAGACCTGGAGATTGTCCATGCCAAACAGGATTTAGTAAACCTGTTCAGGCTGACACGCATGGATGAAATCTACCATATTTTCGAAACCGGACAGGAGAAAGACAATGGACTTTGATCAATCTTATACCAATGAGTTCCTGACCGAGGCCAGGGAACATATGCAGATCGTGGAAGGCGGCCTGCTGAAGCTTGAAAAGGCAGGTGGTCAGCCTGTTCCGGAGGTTATTGGACAGTTATTTCGCTCGATTCATTCCATTAAAGGCACGGCTGCATTTCTGG
>Ga0075122_10002364_pt1 | contig 12485 bp, 24 predicted proteins | sample AntAceMetag02UKB_FD_69790 | JGI IMG/M metagenome (GOLD analysis project Ga0075122, IMG submission 69790) | Saline lake microbial communities from Ace Lake, Antarctica - Antarctic Ace Lake Metagenome 02UKB | ecosystem: Environmental > Aquatic > Non-marine Saline and Alkaline > Saline | place... | reverse complement strand
ATTTTTAAGGCAATTAATCAGGAAACAAATATGTTTAATTTTTTACCCAAACATAATTGGAAGCCAAGTGCTGATATTAATGAGATAAAATGAATAGACCTGAGACTTGTTATTGGGATCCTGAAGAGAATAAGTTACAAGGTAATACTGGTTCAAAAGTTAGGCAATTCCTCCGTGAAGGTTTGATTAAGCCAGGGGTGGTTGGGGAGTTTTTTGTTCATCCTGCAAAGGGAAGGCATTTGGTTCATAAGGTTAACTTGAATGAGGGGACGTGTACTTGTCAGTATTATAAGATTAAGCATGAGAATTGTAGTCATATTTTGGCTTGTAAGTTGTTTATGTATCAGGTTGTTAGAGGGGAAAGGAGGATTGATAAAAAGTGAGCTTTAAAGAGGATATAGATCATCTTGAGAAATATGCATTAGATAATTTTAAAGATGATGATTTTGAAAATGTTAATGCTGTTGTTTGGAATTTAAGAAAAAATGGTTTGGATAAGCAGAAAGTCAAAGAGACATTTGATTCTTGGATTAATCATCTGGAGAAACATATAGGTACTGGGGAGATAGAAGGCTGTGAAGGAAATCTTTGTTATCTTAATTTAATAAAAAAAGAGCTTGGTTTTGAGGATTGATATTTATGAAAAAACAACTATCTGAAAAAGTTATAAGAAAGATTGAATCTTATGCAAAGGAATATGTTAGAGGATTAATTACTAAGTATAAAATATCAAAAGAAGTTGGTGTAAGTGTTTATTCTGTTGATAAATATATGGGTAGGTATCTTAGGATAAGCAAGATTAAGTTTAGGCCTGTAAAAACTAATGGTATTTTTAGAGAAGAAGTTTTGTCTAAGGATACTTTTCAGTGTAGGCTTTGTAGGAAGATAAGGCATAATGATATGAAGAGCAAAAAAAGGAAAGGCTATTGCAGATTATGTATGGCAGGAGAATAAAAAAAAAGATATTGGAGATGAATAATAATGGAAACAATAAAAATTGAAGAACTAAAAGTTTTAGACAACATCAGAAAAGATATGGGGGATATGAAAGAGCTTGAAGAAAGCATAAAAGAGCATGGTATCCTAACCCCATTAATAGCAACAGAAGATAAAACTCTTGTGGCAGGGCATAGAAGACTTCAGGCTGCAAAAAATGCGGGAATTAAAGAAGTGCCAGTTGTTTTTTTTAAGAAGAAAAATAATAAGCAGTGGAGATCTGAAGTACAAATTTTGGAGAATGTGCATAGAAAAGATTTGGATGCTGTTGAGGAAGGAAAAGCTTTCCAGGATTATATTAAACAAAATGATTCTGATGTGAAAAATCTTTCTTATAAGATTAAGAAAACAACTCAATATATTCAGAGAAGAATAGAAATTAATAAGGCTGCACCGGAAGTAAAAACAGCATTAAAGAATAGTGAGATTGAGATAGGGCATGCTATTCTTTTAGGTCAGATGAAAAAGGATCAACAAAAGATAAGTATTGAATCAATAAAAGAGTTTGACTTGACTGTTCAAAACTTTTCTGATCAGATAAGATGGATGAAAAAGATTGATTTTGGAAATCTGAAGTTCAGGCCTTCTAAAGAAATTAATGGACAGACTACAATATTTGATAGTATAGGCCAGGAATTAGATCCATTATCGGAAGTTGATTCTTATGGTGATCTGGACTTAAAATCAAATAATATTTTTAAGAAAGAAATATCTGATTATGTTGAAAGTCAAAGGAAGATGTTAAGAGATAAAGGAATAAATGTTTTTGCGAGCGAAGGAGATCTTATTAATAAACATCCAGAAGCTGAAGAAGTTAATAATTGGGATGGAGGATATACTAAGATTGTGAAAGGACTTCCTAAAAGTAAGAATTTTGCAATTGTTGTAGACTTTGGAAATTATGATATAGAAAAACAAATTTATAGATTAAAGAAAAAGGATGCAGCTAAAGACTTAAGTGCTAAAGATTTAAAGAAAGCAGCTAAATCAGGAAAGGTTTCAAAAAAGGAAATGGAAGAAGCAGAAGAAACTCTTGAGTTGTCCAGGAAGCAGAAACTTCAGAGTAGGGTTGAATTTTATAAAAGGAAATTGTTTAAGTCTCAGCTTGAAGAGTTTGCTCCTGAAGATGGAAAGCTTGCAAAGGTCCTGGCTGTTTCTGCTTTGATGCATAATGTTGAAAACATATTTTATGCTGATGGGTATAATGAATTAAGTGATTTCATAGAATATTCAAAAAAGGGAGAGATAGGATTCTTAAACACTCTAAAAGAAGATGTCCTGGATTCATGGATAAAAAAGTTAGGGACAAGCAGGTATAATTCATTAGATAATGCAGAACTATTCACTGCTTTAAAACTATCAGGTTTTGAATTAAAAAAGCATTGGACAATTGATGAAGATTATCTCGAACTTCATACCAAGGCACAGCTTGAAGAATTAATAAAAGAGTTTAAACTGGTATGTATAACAGAAGGAAAGAAAGGAGATATTATTGCAGAGATTCTCAAATGTAAACTTAACGGAAAAGTTCCAAAGATAATGTTGAAAAATGAATGAAGTATTTATTTATCAGCAAGCAATGGAGAAATGGGGGCCTAAATTACAGGCCACTGTTTTCATTGAGAAAAATGGTGGAATATGATGGTAAGTAAGAATTTTGTGAAGATGAGGGCTGAACAGACAAGGAGAAGATATAAGATTCCTGGATGCAGTGACCACCATCATAGGCCAATTAATGCAATTTATGTGAGTAGATCTAATACTGTAAAGCATGAGTTATCTAAGTGTTTAGGGGCTTATATGCTTAATCGTTGGGGAGATATTGTTTTTACTGATGAAGTATTGGCTGCGCTTAGTTTATTGGATAGCGCAAGTATGAGGGCTATGGAATCTTTTGATGCTACTGTTAGATCTGATTTCATTACTGAAGCAGTCCCTAAGGATCAGAACTGGAGAAGGATTGATTTGGTTAAGCTTGATACGGATCAGCATATAGAATTTGAAACAAATCCTAAGATTAAGAAAGAAGGATCTGTAACATATTATATATGAGGTAAATAAATTGAATGAAATAAAGAATAAAATTAAAAAATTACAAAAGATTATATCAGAACTTGAAGTGATGATATTAGATATGGCTGGATTTAATGTAATCAAGGAACCATTTTTTTCAGTTGTTGGAACATGGAATTGTGATAAATCTCCTTGTGGTTTATGTTGTTACCATCATTATGTTGATCCAGTTCATGATGAGTGTGTTTTTTGTGGAAATCCAGAAGAGAGAAAATAATATTGTAAGAAAATCGCAAATGTTATATAGGAGAAACATCATTAATAGAAAATGGGTGTATTTGAACAATGTCAATTGATGAAGATGTCTCAACTTTCTGTTGTGGCGATGGATTTGTATGTGAAGAAGATCTTAAATGGGACTCCAGGAAAGAATATATTGAAAAATTTCAGCACACCTATAATCCAGCACATTTATACTGCCGCTTAAAAGAATGCGGTCTTGATGATGAGAATGTTAAAGCACTTTGTAAGGTTTATGATTATGAAGTTTACCAGGTGATTATTGCTAATTTTAGAGAAAGGGTATGATCAAGTTTGTTTGGATATTTGTTGAGTTTGCCCTCAATTTATTCTAAATAAGGTTTGGTCATACCCCTCTTTGCTTATTTTTTTAGAAACATTTATATAGTTGTTATATTGGTTATATTTGTTATATGGGCAGACAAAACGAATATACAACTGTAAGAATCAAAACAAAAGATAGGGATAGGATTGCTTCTAAAGGAAAAAAGTCAGAAAGTTTTGATGAAATAATAGAGCGAATACTTGATTATAATGATAAATGCATCAAACAAAAAACAAGGGAAGAAAGTATTTCAAAAGATGGCGATGGTGTTGGATCAACTTAAGTGCGAAATGTAAAAATCCTTTTGTAGCAAAAAGCAAAAGGTCATTGAGGGTTTGTCCGGCGTGTGATAAGTTATTAAAGTCTATCGGTTTAACGATATGGAGGTACAAAATGGAAGGAAAAAAAGAAGAAAACAAACTTTATGAAGAGAAATTTGAGTGGCTTAATTCAAAAGAGTGTAAGGTTACTCATGAAGTGAAGGAGCCAATAAAAAATAAGCATGGAAAGACTGTTGGTTTTAATACTAATGAAACGTCTTTTGTTGGCAGTTATGAAGAGATGGAAGAAGCTTTGCATAATCGTGAGTTTAGTAGGGATAAAGTTCTTAAGCAGCACCAACTTGAGGAAGCCAGATTGGAGAAGTTAGGTAAGAAGCCAATGAAAACACCTGAGATGGAAGGCTTGAAAAGAATTTGGTGGCTCTTGGAACTATTAAGAATCTTTCTCAGGCTGAAGATAAATTGAAGCATTGGAAAGTACAGTTGGATCAGGAGAATTCTTTTTTGGAAGCAAGGAAGAAAACTTTAGCTGCATGTCCTGCAGATGGAGAAGAACCTAAAGAAGAAGAACATCCAAAAAATCCGGATGGATCTAAAGGTGGAAATAGGCCAACAACCGATGAGGAAAAGGCAGAGGCAGAAGCTAACAATGAACTTAATACAGGCAATTAAGTCTTTTTTTGTTAAAGTCCAGGATATTATAATGCAAGATATGCTTTCTTATCCTGGTTTTTTAATTAAAGAACGTCTTGATGATATTGCGATAAAAGGAAGTTATGTTGAGATCTTGGATCAGAGTTATCTTATTCCAGATCTGGATACACTTAAAGCAATTGTTAAGACAATGCCTATCAGGTTACAGAAGTACACTAAAGAAACTCATGATTGTGATGATTTTGCCAGGGAGTTCTGGGCTTTAGCAACAAAAATGTTTCCAGGAGTAAGTATTGGTTATGGTCATTTTGTGACTCCTGCAGGTAAGCATGCGGCGAATATTGCGTTTTATCATTTTGATGGGATGTTACGTTTCACGCATATTGAACCGCAAAGTGGAAAGATTACTGAGTTCAGTGATTGGAAAGCTTACATGATGATTATATAAAAAATGGTAGATATAAAATCAATAAATAGGTGGGCTAAGTGGCTTATTGACAGGATTGAGTGTGTGACTTCAATACAACAGATGGAGATCACACCAACAAAAACACACTTAATATTTGTGATAGAAGATGGAAAAAGAAAAAAAGATTGAAATAAAAGAAGTAAGTTTGGATAAGTTACAAGAGGATTCAACAAATCCAAATCGTATGACAACAGAAAAGTTTGAATCATTAAAAAAAGGAATACAAAAATATGGGTTCTTAGTTCCAGTTATTACAAATAAAGATTACTTGATTGCAGATGGTCATCATAGGTTTAGGGCAGCAAGAGATCTTGGATATGAAAAGATTCCAGTTGTTGCTTTGGATGTTTCAAATGTTGATAGAATAATGCTTAGGCAAGTAATGAACAAGCTTCGAGGAGAGCATAATTTAATGAAAGATATTGATGATTTCGAAAAAATAATGAGTGACAAAGGAGACTTGAAAGAGTTTGCAGATCTTATGGGACAACAACAAGATTTCTTTAGGGATGTGATCAAACTTAAAGATGAAGAAATGGAGCATTACATTGTTGTAAGGGATTATAATAAAGAGATCAATAGTCCGCAACAAGTTAAGCAGCTTAAACTTAAACTTACAGAAGATCAGAAAATTACAATAAAACAGAAGTTTCAAACACAAGAAAACCTTTTAGGGATAACAGATTACTTTATAGTTTTGGAGGAAGAATGAAATTTGTAGATCTTTTTAGTGGGGCAGGAGGATTAAGTCTTGGTTTTAAAAAAGAAGGATTTAAAAGCCAGGGATTTGTAGAATTTTGGCAGCCAGCAATTGAAACAATGCTTAACAATGATCCTGAAGAAAAACTTATTCTTAAAGATATCACCGAAGTAACTAAAAAACATTTCACCTCAAACACTGATGTGGTGGTCGGAGGGCCACCATGTCAAGGTTTTAGTATGGCTGGGAAAAGAGAAGTTGGGGATAACAGAAATAGTTTGTTTGAATATTATTTTAAGGTTGTTGATTATACGCAACCAAAGTTTTGTCTTATGGAAAATGTGCGAGGGATCCTTTCAATGAAAGATGTTGATGGAAAACTAATCATAAACAAAATAATTTCTGCATTTAAAGATAAGGGTTATAGGACAGATATTAAATTGTTGAATAGTTTTAATTATTGTGTTCCTCAGAAAAGGCAAAGAATTATTATTATAGCAAACAAAGAAGGAATTAAGTTTGATTTTCCTGAACCAAGATCAAAAATGTTTCTAAAAGAAGTTTTAACACTTCCTTATGAAGAACTGCCAGAGATACAGCATATTTATACTAAGAAAAAAATGCTTATGAAGAAAGGATTTTATATGAAACCAGGACAGAAGATTAGTAGTTTTGGAAGTGCAGGAATTAAGTTAAGATGGAGTCATGCACCAACGATTACTAAGACTGGGAGGTATATTCATCCAGGGTTTAATAGGTTGATAAGTGTTCGTGAAGCTGCAAGGATCCAGACGTTTCCGGATGATTATATGTTTTCTGGAAATATTGATCAGAAGTATGGTCAGATTGGGAATGCTGTTCCTGTTAATATGGCGAGAGCACTTGCAGGACAAATAAAAAAGAATATTGGAGATGATTAAAAATGATTGATCATAGTGAAAAAATAGATGTTGCAGAAGCGATGGAGAAGTATGGGGGGAGTTTTGTTAAGAAGCTTTCTTCTCTTGTATATTGTGCTGATCCAGTAAATCTTGCAAAGATTAAGAATGCTTGGCCTGAGTATTGGGATCAGTATTTACAATTGAGTAAATAAAACATTGGAGATGGTGTAAATGAAGATAATTGAAAAAATTAAGAGATTTTTTACAAGGCAGACTATTGCAGATGTAGAAATTAAGATTAAGAAAAGACCGGATGATTGTGGGGATTGTGATGAAAAAGATACTTGCAAGCTTTACAGTGGTGAAGTTGATTATGATATTTATCCTGTTGGGATGTCTGTTCCTATTTCTAAAACTGGAAGAGTTCCTAAGGGATGGGTTGTCATGCATGGTCAGAGATATAGGAATTTAAGAAGCAGCTATAATAATAATATCTTACCAAATGATCCAAACAGGATGATGCGAGTATGGGATAAAGAAGAGGAGGATACTTTCAAATTGACTAAGAAGGGTAAGAAAGCAGCGAATCAATCCAAAAAAAGGAAAAATAATAAAGAAAGTGGTAGAAAATGAATAAGGATATAAAAAAGTTAAAAAGGAACGGTTGGAATCTTGAGAGGGAGACTACCAGGAGTTTTTATGTTTATAGGAATAAGAGTTTTAGGAATAATTTTAGTTGGGCGAGTTTTGTTTTGCTTAGTTTGTTTTTCAACATTTTTGGCTTGGTTGGTTACATTATTTGTTATTTTCGTAAACCTCATGTTGAAAACAGAATTGTTCCTAAGAGTTTTCCTGAAGAGGACTGGGACCTAAACGTATGAAAATGATAGAATGCGAGAATTGTGGGGCAAGATTTGAGGATTTCAGTAATGATTTTGAATGTACTGATTCAGGAGAAGAGATTTGTCCTTCGTGCCAAAAATGTACATTAATACATAATTTTCCAGAGGGAGTTTCACCATGAGAGAGATAAAATTCAGAGCATGGGATGGGAAACAAATGATTGAAGAACTTGATTGTCCAGTGTTAAAACCAATTGGTTTGCTTAATGAGAATCATAAATTAGTTTTTGGTCATGATGGGCATGATGATTATGTTTATGAAGGAGATGTTGAAGATTTTAAATTGATGCAGTTCACTGGCCTAAAAGATAAAGAAGGAAAAGAAATATATGAAGGAGACAAAATAATATTTCCTAACATAAAAAAAAATTCATCAGCGATAATAAGTTTTGGAAAACATACAGATATAGCTGAAGCAGGATGCACCACACATTCAAATTATGGTTTTTATTTACAATTTGATGATGGCTCAACTGTAGGACTATTAAATGAAGAATCCTTTTTGGATTGGAAGAATATTGAAGTTATTGGAAACATTTATCAAGATCCAGAACTAATCAAAAAAGACTTACCAAAAGATTAACGATGCCTAAAGAATCAAAATTTAAGGAAAAAGAATGGGAGTATCCAAAGAATAATACTTTCTGGCCTACTCAGCAAAGGAGGAGGAAGCTTAAGGATTTGTCTGAGGAGATTGGTTTGTATAATGTTAATTTGACTCAGTTGGCTATGCAGATGGGTATTTCTCGGACCATGATTTATAATGATATTAAGGCTTTGTATAAGCAGGGTTTGGATAAGGATGTTTTGGCTCAGGCTAAGGTTAATATTGATAGTGCGCATAAGAAGGTTATGAAGGAGATGCAGAAGCTTGTTTTTGATAGTAAGGAGAAGGTTTCTGTTTCTAACCGGATTCGTGCTGCTAATACTCTTCTTTCTGCTAATGAGAAGCATACTGATTTTTTGGAAAAGTTTGGTGAGAAGGCTAAGGTTGCTGAGCGTGTTGAGAGTAAGACTGTTGTGATGTGGGATGATGGTGAAGAAGAGGAAGATGGTGAGGAAAAAGAGGGAGATGATCAACAATGATTAAGAAATTTAGAAAGAAACCTGTTGTTATTGAAGCAATAAAATATGATGGAACTATGGAATCTTTTAGTGAGATTCAAGAATGGTGTGATACAATTGAAGTAACTGCTTATAGAGATAAAAAGTTAAGAATACCTACACTTGAAGGTTTTCATGATGCGAGTATTGGTGATTGGATAATCAAAGGAGTTAAAGAAGAGTTTTATCCTTGTAAGCCAGATATATTTGATATGACTTATGAAGAAGTAAAATGAAACAAAAAAGATTTGAAAAAGTATTTGGAACAGATAAGTGGAGATGCTTAAAGTGTGGAAAATTAGTAAAAGAGATGGGTTGGTCAGGTCATTTAAGAAAACATAAAGAAAAGGTTCATCAAGTAAATAAGCATATTGACACTTACTAAAATAAATATGAAATGTAAATATTGTTGGGAAGAAATGAGAGAAGGGGGTTTTAAAAAATGTAATAGAAGCCCTGTTGGTTTTTGTATTCCAGAAGGTTTTTAAATGAGGGCTAACGATATTGATCATGTAGTGATTGATGTCTGGAGTAAGTCCGGAGAACACAAAAGAATAGATACAAAGAATTATAGTGAGGCTTGCAGGTGGTTAAGGCTTGCAAGTTTTGAATGAAATATTATGTTCACCAAGCTGAAAATGGGTGTTGAAACTGATTGGTTTTTCATAGGGCCAATCGCCTCTTTTCCCCTGGCATTATACACATTCGGGTGTTACGAAGGATCAGCGTCTTAACGCTTTTTTGCCAGGGTTTTTTATAATCTTGAAAAAACAGATATCACATGGGGTTGATAACCATGAGTGTCGGGTGAGAATCCCTACGTCATATTCATGGGGATGGAAGTATGGATCATGGAAATCCATGGATTATATGTAAACCGGAAGACATAACTTGAGTATGTCTCAAAGCAATTTTGTGAAAATCAAAACAGTAACTTGCTGCTGCAGGGAACATAAGTGTAATCTGATGAAGATCTTTGCAGGTTCGAAATTGGCATTAAAAGCGTAGAGCATTGTGGCATGGCACAACAGTTAGGGGTTGCAAACCCTCACCATGTAATCGATATCGTAAAAGCCATCGAAAATCCTGCCCATCCCATTATAATTAAAGAAGAGAATGAAAAAATACAGATGCTTTAGATGTAAGAAAATATTTGTCACAAATAGGATATATTCAGCTAATTCCAATAGAAGAATTTGTGGTGATTGTATAAAACCAAGAGATAATAAAAATCATAAATATATTCATCATTATAAGAAAGTAATGAATTTGATCAGTGACTAAACAAAGATGGCGATACTCAAAATACCTTACAAACCACACAAAGGACAAAAGAAATTCCATCAAAGTAAAGCTAAATTCAGAGGATTATTAACAGGAGTAGCATACGGAAAAACCGCAGCAGGAGCAAACGAAATACTCAAGATGGCCGTGAAGTACCCTAAAAGTAAATTCTTAGTAATGGCCCCAAACAGCAAGATCCTTAATCATGCAACACTTCCTGAAATATATAAATGGGGAAGAAAACTAATTGTTTCTGAAACAAAATCTAAAAACACTATTCACATTCTTGGAGGAGGAACAATTATTTATCTTACTGCAGATAACATGCGGCACGTTGACAGACTTAGAGGAATGACAATTGGAGGTTTCTGGCTTGATGAAGCAAGCTTATTTCTCAGAATGGTTTGGGCAGTTATTCTTGCAAGACTAAGATGTAATCATGGACCTCTTAAGGGAGTTATCACAACTACTCCTAAAGGATTTAATTGGCTGTACTGGTATTTTGTTAAAGGAACTAATCCAGTTAATAAAAAGAAATTACGTAATGCGGATAGTTATTGGTGGATAGGTGGGACAACGCATGATAACCCTTATACTCCTGAAGAATTTAAGCAGACTTTGATGGATGATTATACAGGAATATTTAAGAGACAAGAGATTTATGGTGAGTTCACAGGATTTGAAGGCCAGGTATATCCGCAGTTCAAACATAATACTCATATCTTGGAAAAGTATCCTGAACCTGGAAGGATTAGGGATGTTATTGCAGGAGTTGATTGGGGGTTCACTAATCCGATGGCAGGTTTGATTATAGGGTTTGATAATGATGGGCGTTCTTATGTGCTTGAAGAGTTTTATAGGACTGGCCAGAAAGTAAGTAATTTGATTGATTGGTTGCATGAACAAAAAGAAAAGTATCCACTTCTTAGAAGAGTTTATGCAGATCCTGCAGAGCCGCAGTTCATTATGGAAGTTAATGAAGCAAGGTATGAGTGTATTGCTGCAGATAATAGTGTCCTCCCTGGGATCAATAAAGTTTATGATTATGTTGAGATTGCAGGTGATGGACTTCCAAGGTTGTTTGTTATGAAACATTGCCAGGGAACTATTGATGAGTTCAGTACTTATCATTTTCCGGAAAGTAAGGATGGTGTTCCTAAGCAAGATAAGCCTTTGAAAGTTGATGATCACTGCATGGATGCGTTAAGATATGCTCTTAAATCTCATGCTTATGGCAAAAAGTCTCACACAATTCTTAGTGATAAGGATGGTTCAATATTATAGAAATATCCGATAATGTTATAAATGACAATCATTATTAAATTAGATTAGACACGATGGGGATCTTCAAAACTTTTAAAACAAGGATGGGTAAGCTTAATCCTTATGCTAATATAGCGACGTTATCTAAACAATTACAACTTAACCAGGTGGCTATGGATGGTTTACTTCGTCCTGGAAGCGGAGGAAACAGAGGTTATGAAGGTAGTACTTTTGTTGTTCCAAGATATCCTCTTCCTTTAGAAACATTGTATGATGTTGCTTATAATTCTGATACTTTGTCTACAATTCATTTTGCGCTTAAGCTTGAATGTTTCAGGAATGGTTTTGAACTTTTGGAAGCTGATTCAACTGATAGTGATACCATGACTTCTGAAGATGATGTTAAGACAAATAATGAGTATATGAATGGTGTTCTTGAAAGGCTTGATAATGTTAATGAGAACGGACAGAGTAATCTTGATGTTCATGAAGAGCTTGAAGATGACTGGAATATTATGGATGATATTTTTAAGTTTTACTTATTTGATTACAAATTTAATTCTGCAGGAGAAATTAGTGATTATGATCTAAGAGAAATGATGCGGATGGATCCTAAATATATGGGTCTTGTCATGAATTACCAGGACAGGCCAGGCTATGATGATAAAAGTAATATCCTTACTGTTTGTCCAGATCATAGGAACGCGCTTTTAACAAATACTGAACTATGCCCTCAGTGTAACAAAATGACTTATAAAGCTTATTACAGGCATTTGTACCGTGGAGATGCTCTGTACTATTTCAAGCATGAAGTTTATCATAAGAGCAGGTACAGGAAAAGTAAAAGATTAGGTTTCAGTCCGATAATTACTGTTTGGCAAAAGAATGCAACTCTTTGGAAACAGGATAAATATATTCTTGAAATGTATACTAAGGAAAGGCCACCAAAAAGTGCTTTATTCTTTAAGACTTCTAATGTTGAAAGTTTAAAAGCTGCATGGGAAGAAGCTAAAGTTAATGCTAACGCAAACCCTCATCACCCTGTTGTCATGGCAATACAGAGTAGCGGTATTAAAGGTGAGCAAGGTAAGTTTGTTGAGTTTGTAGATTTCATGAGAAGCCTTGATGATTTGCAATTCACTGAACAAAGAGAAGAGTATAGGAGAACAATTGGCGCAGTCTATGGAGTTCTCCCAATTTGGCAAGCAGACACGTCAACCAGTGGCGGCCTAAATAATGAAGGTATGCAGATCACAGTTACTAATCGTAGGATCCAGGCTAACCAGTCAGGGCATGATGATATTTTTAAGAAT
>Ga0075122_10002363_pt1 | contig 12500 bp, 5 predicted proteins | sample AntAceMetag02UKB_FD_69790 | JGI IMG/M metagenome (GOLD analysis project Ga0075122, IMG submission 69790) | Saline lake microbial communities from Ace Lake, Antarctica - Antarctic Ace Lake Metagenome 02UKB | ecosystem: Environmental > Aquatic > Non-marine Saline and Alkaline > Saline | place... | reverse complement strand
CGCAGTTTCAGGAATACCGCGACTTATCGAATAATTATGTCGAAGTTCAGGAAGTCTTTTAAGATCACGCTACCAGAGGCGGCGTAGTGATGAAAAACTCTAAACTGTCAAGTTATTAAGCATTCCATAAAATAACATTATTTTTGTATAATTTCTATAATAATCGATATTTTCTGGACTCCACCCTCAATTTTTTTGATGCAGACTCTTTCTGTCTCTCTATCCGCACCCTGCTGGGTAAAAAAATACAATCTGCCGAAAACTGAGCACGTTGAGACGTTCTGGTAAAACAGAAATTTCCAAAGTATTACTGGCAGAGTGGCAAGATCGCAGGGGTACCAGGAATGACGTACCGCACAACACTTGGTGAACTGCCGGTTCGTCCCTACGTTTGGAACTTCCTGCTGCCAGGCTTATTACGGTTCATCAGCACCTGACGCAGGGGTGTCCGCATGGATTATGGCTGGATAAACCCCCAGAGGAATTTTTCCGGGTTTTTGTGGCAGAGTTTTAGTTTAAGCGCCGGTGCAATGTCTGTTGTTTGGATGAAATCCTCGAGATAGGCTTTGTAGCTGTTGATCGTTCCCAGATTGATCGAGAAATCCGAACCGAAGAGGATTTTTTCTTCGATGCCCGGATTTCTGTTGATAATTTTATTCAGGGTCTTATAGAAACCTTTGAATGCTCCGGAATAGGACATATCGGAATAGACATTTTGATATGTCAACAGCTCGATAATGGTTTCAACCCATTCGGGATCGCCGTCCGGGCATATTTTATGAAATAATTTGGTGAAGAAATTGGTTTCCGTGTAACGTCGATTGGCGTTTCTGCCGCCAAAGTGGGCCAGATTCAATTTGAGGTTTTTGAAATTGGGGTCTTTGAATTTATCTTCTTTAAACTCTAAAACCTGCTGCCACTTTTTCGGATGTGCCCGGGCAATGGCTTCGTCCTTGGTGCCCACGATATAACCACCGTTACTACAATGGCTGGTGATGGGGATGCTTCTCTCGATGCAGACCCGATAGAGATATCTCACTTTTTCCTGTTCATGTGGGTCTTCCGGCCACGGATCAAATCCCAGGGGCGGATAGACCTTGATACCAGCAAAATTATTGCGCCTCAATTCTCTAATGTCCCCCTCAAATTGACCAAAATTTTTGAGAAGATCCTCCCGTTTACTGGTATAAGGCGGAAATTCAGGGTTTGTTCCGAAATATTTGTCCAGCAGGAACTTCAGGTCCGTGCTTTCGTGGGAAAGGCGCTTATCGACATCCAGATAGCAGTAATAGGTGTTCACGCCCATAAAGGGCAGGGCCACCAGTTTCCGTTTGCTGGGGCCAAACTGTTCTATTAAACCCGGGATCTCCGGCTTGACCCGGCGCAAATCCAGCCTCAATTCCTCTATTGCGCCAATCTTCCTGGCCCATTTCGCCACTTGCGGGAATGGTTCCAGGCACGCCTGGTAGTCATTTCCGCGAATGGTGTGCGCGTAATCGGCGATGCCATTCATCACATCCAGGACCTGGGGGATGATGGTTTTGGGAGAGAAGGGAAAATGAAGGCGTTCCTCCTGTTCATCCGCCCAGAAATCCATTAGCAGGGGGTTGACGATGATTGACTCAAACGCTTGACCCTCAATTTCCAATTCCGGCAGATCATCCTCCATGGCCATCAACATCCGGCCGATGTTTCGCTCCATGACAGAAAGCAGATTCAGCGCTGTTTTTCGTTTATTCAGCAAGATAGGGACCGCAAGAGGCGCAAGTACTGAAGCAATGAGAGATCCCGCCACAAAGTCGCCGGGCAATTTATCCAGAAATCGTTTGGCGAAAGCGTAGAGACAGGGGTGACTCAAGTTCATGGTATGACAATGAACGTCGTAAAAAGTCAGCTTGTTGTTATGGGTGTCTTCAGCCATTTTGTCTCCTTCTCTGGTTATTCATGCCTTGTCGGCATCAAAGCGGGGGGTTGCCCGGTTCTACATCATGCCCATCATTTTCCTCATCCCGGATTCTGGAAAGCGCTGCACTGCTCTTTTAGTCATTTTGGAACCGGTCTGGGTCATGCTGGTTGGAGAACAGGTCGCGTTTTCAAGAAAAAACAGGGCTTCCTGCAGCGAATCCTCTTCCTGGTTGCCGAGTGCCCGGGTCAGTTCGTCGTTGGCAGAACAGGTGGCAGGTAAACCGGAGTAGTATTCGCCTTCCCAATTCGCATTTTGAAGTTGAAATGAGATGGGCACGACAACCATATCACAGAAATCAAAGGAATACATGCCGACCGGCTTACCATGGGTAGTATCCCCGATGAGCACGATTTCGTTTTGATAAGGTTTGAGGCTGTTGATAACCAGTTCGCTGGCAGAAGCGGTATTCCCAGTAGTAATCACCACCAGACGGTCCAAGCCCAGGGCATTATCCGGTTGGGGGCCGAATTCAGAATTCCAGTTTTGTGATGAGAGTTTATCGTTGTGAATATACCTGGTAAATATATCGGTGCTGGCGACCCTGTCACCGGCGATTAGTTTGGCCAGGTGATTGGCCACCGAAATGCGTCCTCCGCCATTGTATCGCAGATCGAGGATCAGTTCGTCCACGCCTTCAGCCTTGAAGGTGTCAAAAGCCGAATCCAGTTCTGCCGTTGAAGTCTCCAGAAACTGCATAAATACCAGGTACCCGATCTTCTGCCCCGCCTGCTCTATGACCGTGGATTGTAGAACAGTATCGATCATTATTACACTCTTGGTAAGAGAGATATTTTCTGTTTCACCAGAAGTATCTTGAACGACAAGGTTAACGACGACATTTTCTTCAGCCGGTCCCATATTAGCGTTTTCAATTTCCTGGTCGACTATCTCCTGCAAGGTCTTACCGTTGATTTCAAGAATCCTGTCTCCCCTTGACAGACCGGCCAGAGCGGCTGGTGAATTATTGAGTACATAAGCAATCCAAAGATCGGTTCCATCATAACGGTAGCCAATTCCGATGCCGATGGTTTGACCCTCGTTGAAATATTGGTCGTATTCCACCTTTGGGGTGATATAGCTCCATTTATCCAGATCCTTGTATCTCAACGCTTCCAGCAGGTTAGCGGGTGAAGCGTACTCGGTATGGTCCACGACCGGCATCTGATCAACCCATAAATATACGCCCTGCATGATATCGTATACAAACCTGTTTTTTTCCAGGACGGTACAAGTATCGGCGTTATCTGGAGTATCGGTACTGTCTGAAGTATCGTTTGTTTGATCATCCTCTATTAGCTGGCAGCCGCCCGACAGCAAAACCAGGACAAAAATTATCAACAAAACTAATCCAAAAACGTTCGTTTTTTTCATTCTCAACCAGTGCAAAATATAGTTTCTCAGTTCTTCAAGTGATTCAATTCTTTTCAAAACCAGAGCCATCTCACCGTTTTTAATTCTTTCTGTCAAACAAAACTGTAGATTGACAAAGGGGTCACCCATTAAAGTGTTAGTTTAGTCTTTCGACCCCAGAAAATCTTAAGTTCCATACTGTGTCCAATTGGATTTCTTTTTTCAAATCTAATGGTTATTAACCAACCCCGTTTTAGCTCACAGTATAGGCGAACGGAATGTAAACTTGTCCTGTCTAACTTTTGTCTAACCCTAGTTTTACCTCCTTTTCTTTGATACGTTGCTTAGCTTTGGGAAGATCCAACTCCTTGCCAATGTAAATCGAATGCAATTTGTTTTTGACCTTCCGGTAACACCGATAGTATCCGTCATTGGCTCGTCGAGTTCCAGCCCAAAATCCGCTTTGAATTTTTGTCTAACCGAGTCAGAGTTTCCGTTATTTTGTCTAATTTTGTCTAACCGTGGATCAGATCCAATTGTGTCTGTTTCCACCCCTTGATTAAGAGCATCCGTTACCGACATCAAGACGGATAAGTATTTATTTCCGTTTTTGCGATTGCCTTTTCCTTTCACCTTGTCATTGGATCGTCTTTCACTCTTTACACAACGACAATATGATGAATAATTACCCACCTTCTTAAAACGATTGATGTCTCCTACCTCTAACATAATTGTTAGCCCCAGAATGTCACCGATTCCAGGAGTTGTTACAAGCATCTCGAATTCCTTCTTGAACTTGATCTGGGAAAGTACCTCCTTTTTGAGGGTTTTTATCTTCCCGCCTGACAACCGAATACCCAAATTTCGAGTAATCATACTCTGAAGGCTCAAAAGTTGAGCCGTTCTCTGCCTGACAAAAAGCAGTCTTCTGCGTAACAAATCTCTGATGGGCCGTTCTTCTTTCGGATAAATGTACCCTTGCGGTAGAATCCCCAACTGCTTTTGTTTGGCCAACCAGAAAGAATCTGTTTTATCGTCAGTGTGTTTTAGCCCATCGTATTGCTTCATTGCCGCCGGATTCGCCAAACAAACGTTGTATCCGGCCCCCTGCAGTCCGTCTACCAGCCAATACCAATTGTAGGTTGATTCCACCACAACCGAATCAAGACTTTCTTTAAACGGTTCAAGCGCCGATAGAATGCTCTCAAGATCATTGGGCAACCGTTTGCCATAGAGTCTACGATCCTCTTGATCAAGGATTCCGATGAAACTATTGCTTGAATGTAAATCGATACCTGCGTATGCTTTCATATGACACCTCTCGATTATAAAGTGTTGTATTTTTCACTAACAGCGACTTCCGACGAAGAAGTTCAGGAGCTGTAATGAATTGAGAGGTGTTTTGCAAGATTCTGTCCTACCGGATAATCATTATCCAAGTACGTCCCGCCGAGCGACGCTGCTTAATAAAATCATCTACAAATTTCGGTAACAACAGGTACGCTTTATATGATTATCAGGTCTGCTCTTGACTCACCTTGGTTAAAAACTATTCTCATTCTACATGGTTTAGAACCCTGCCGAAGTCCATAGACAAACATTGATTTGGCTTGACTGCATCCACTTGATGATTGCACAGCCTAATTTTAATTTGACGTCTTTCCTGCGATCGGTTTCCAAGTTTCAAGTTCTGCTGTGAGGTGATCCTTCTGCATTGGAAAAAACCGTGTTTTCCGAATTTTTGTGCAATTCCAATAAAGCCATAGTCTTTTGATTTCACGCATTATTTCTATTCTGACATGAAGATGTTCGTTATATGAACAATTCAAAAGTTTTAAACGATCCACTTGTCGATTTAAATTTTTCAAACTGTTCGGGGATGAAATTTTTTCTAAAGAGGAGCTCTTATTTTCGGGATTCGTTTTGTTGTTTTCTAAAGTGGCTTGCAGATAACGTCTAGAGATATTACAGGAAATCGCTTGAGTTGAATACGGTCATGTGTTACGTATTTACAGAACTCCCAAAGTGAAAATCGGAAATTTTTTTTTCCTGAGCGGACAATTTGAAAGTGTACCATGAAAGTAAAAACAATTTTTGACTAAGGCCATTCTAGACGTATTATTCTAACCGTTTTAAAGAGGATTTTAGAAAGCGGAAAAATCGGTCTCAAGTTCGGAAAATAATTTATGGTGAGATAAAAACCGAAAGTAGTGGCCTGATGCAATTATAAAAAGACAACATTACGACATTCTGCAATGATAATAAGTATTTAATTCGTTAAGTATACATATGACAATCTAAATTTTTCCTTTTTCGGAAAGCGATCAACAAGCTCGATTTCTGTATATAACACTAAAAAGGGATAAAGGTTTTGATGTCTAAATCTATTTGGACCATATGCGATAAATTACTTTTTTCAGTATGTGGTGTCCTAATTGTAAACTTCTTCGCACTCTACGCTCAACAAGCTCCCCAATTTAGAGGAGACCTGCAGAATACCGGCGTATTTTCAGGACCCGCTCCAAAACACGGCAAAATAAAATGGAAGTTTAGAACTGGAGGGATCGTTGTTTCTTCACCAGTTGCGGACAACGGTGTGGTTTATTTCGGCAGTAACGATTCTCATTTTTATGCCGTAAATATTCAGAACGGTGAATTAAGATGGAAATTTAAAACCAACCGTAAAATATATGCCGGATCTGCAATTCATGGAGATGGTGTCTATTTTGGCGGAACGGATAAAACCTTTTATGCCTTGGATATTAGCACAGGAAAATTGAAATGGAAGGTAACAGCAGATGATATGTTTTTCGCATCTCCAATCATTTTTGAAAATAAGATCTATATTGGATCAGGAAGCTCATTTGTAAAACCAGCTAAGTCTGACCTATATGTTTTAGATCTTAATGAAAAAGGCAAGCTTCTGACAAGATTCAGGGCTAACGGGGCTATTAAAAAATCTGCGGCCATCTGGTCCGATAATCTCTATTTTAAATCCAGAGATCACCATGTCTACGCTGTAAATAGGAAAACCAAAAAGGGAATTTGGTATTATGAATTGAAGAATCATTTCAGTTACGGATCGGTAGTTGTGGGCCATGGACAATTATATACAACTGACGACAATGGCGGACTATATGCGCTGGACCTCGTCAAAGGGAAACTGAAATGGAAATTTGAAGCCCGTGATCGGATTGATACCACTCCAGCAGTTACGGAAGATACGGTATATTTTGGTAGCAGTGACACGATTTTATATGCACTTGAAGCGTCAACAGGAAAAAGGAAGTGGCGTTATAAATCGGCTCTGCCAATACGATCCTCCCCGGTGATATCCGAGGAAACCATCTATTTTGCCGGAGACGATAAGAAGGTACATGCATTGGACATGAACACAGGCAAACAGAAATGGCAAGTGCAGTTAGGTGGCATCACAAGGTGTGATTCACCCTATATTGCAGAGGGGATCTTGTTTGTTGGAAACAACGACCACCATTTGTATGCTATTGAGTAACTAAAAAATATAACCTAATCAGGAGAGTGTAAATGAACCCAATCAAAAAACTGTTTACCGCTTTCATCCTGGTTTTATCTCTTGTCGGGCAGTTCACAAACTCTGCAACAGCAGATCATCATATTAAGGTATTACCCACCTTCCGCGGCAATCATCAAAATACAGGTATATTTCCAGGGCCGGCACCTACTAAAGGAAAGCTGAGATGGAAATTCAAGGCCGCATCCCGGATACGATCTTCCCCTATAGTCCACAAAGGCATTGTCTATTTCGGAACGGAGATGCATGGCAGTCGCAGTGCACCGCCCTATCTGTATGCTGTTGATATCGCCTCAGGAAAATTGCTCTGGAAATACAGAACCCTGGCCTCAATCGCAAATGCGGCGGCTATTGCAGGAAATACGATTTATGTCGGAGACGCCGGGAACACACTATATGCGATTGATCTGAACACTCATGAAGTTAAATGGGTTTTTAAGGGAAAGGAAGGATTTGGCGGCGCATCACCGATCATCGTTGGTCAGAAGTTATATATTGGAAACATGGACGATCATTTTTATGCCCTTGATCTAAACCAGAATGGGCTGGATAATTGGACCTTTAAGGCCAGAAGGGGAATTATGGATACCGTTGCCTATAGCAAAAGTGTATTCTTCTTTCCCTCATATAAAACACTGCTGGCTGTGAAAGAGAGTGATGGAAACAAACTGTGGTCTTACAATGCGAAGCAATTAATTTATGCTCCCGCTGCAATTTCTGACAACAGAATATATGTTGGGACTAAAAGCAAGGAACTGCATGCCATTGATGCAGAATTCGGAAAACTGATCTGGAAATTCAAAGCTCCTGGGAAAATCAGAGTCACCCCTGCTGTGACAAAAGATACGATTTTCTTTGGTAGTGATCACGCCTACTTTTATGCCTTGAATAAACAAGATCAGTCCACACGATGGAAATTCAAGATATCATCAATAATTGATAATTCTCCAATAATCGCAGAGAACTTTATTTATTTCGGGCTAGCAGATGGAACTATCAGCGCATTGAATACACAGACCGGTAATTTGTTATGGGATTTTAAAATCGGAGAGTTACAGTGTCCATCAGGATTTATATCTGATGGAACTTTTTTCATAGGGAGCGATGATACATACCTGTACGCAATTGAATAGCAGATCAAACTAAAAGCCGTAGTATGCCAACTTATTTGGAGGTTTCAATGGCTGATAACAAATTGCCACCAGCTGAAGATTCAATCAATAGCGCAGAGAATAGTTCATCCTTTCTCGACACCATCCAGGATACAGCTGAGCTGGCCTGGATGTATATGCAGGATGAAAGTGTGGAGGCAACCAAGGCCCATGTCAAGGATCAAGCTTTAAAGGCAGTGTCTGCTTCCCTGGAAGGGACTATTTCATCAAATATCTTCAACCAGATCTACCAGGATATTGATAATTATATTGAAAAAGGGGATGAGGAATCGCTACAACGGTTGCAGAGCACTCTGACTGAAGCCGGATTGGAGATAGGCGGAGGTCTGGCATTCACCTCAATCCTGCAAAGTGCTGCTTTTTCAAATCCGGTGATCGGTTTGGCCTTGATCGGCTATAATCTGGTGGTAGATGAGATGATAGGAAACGAAACATCTCTTAAAGCCAAGTTTTTTTCCTGGGCCACCGGAACGCCGGAGGGCACTTCCCAGAAGTTGATTGATACCTATGACAGTTATGATGAGTTTCACGCAGATGATATTAAAACACTTATCGAAAACATCGGTATTGATAATGTCTTGAACAATGATTTAGTCAAGCAAGTAACTGGGTGTAATCTTAGACCAAAGGATTTCAGATCATTCGCTGATAATTTGAATATCGTCAAACAAGCCGGCATCAATCTGAATGTCGATGATCTTATAAAGAATGGAGAGGTCGATACATCTCAACTAAGCGATCAACTGGAGGAGTTTGCGGAAAATTTGGAACTGATTGCCGAAACCGGATTGACTCCCGAAATACTGGGAAAACTCCCTTTAGAAGGTAACGAGTTGTTTACCAAATTGGCTGATTTGGATCCTGCAACTGATATGCAAACCATAAAAGTTCAGCTGATTCGAGATGGCCTGGTTGATCTAGGATTTACTCCGGAATTGGCCGACTCCATGGTTAATAACTTGAAGGACAGCAATTCTTTGGGTGATATTATTGATGCCATCAATAATAAAACTCTAACGCCTGAAGAGTGGTCAGAACTTCCCGATGAGGCAAAAAACCAGATTGCGAAAGGAGAATTGTCCGGGGATGCGCTCACGGATTTGTTAGGAGATAAAACTACAGAACCGGAGTCAGACTCTGTGGAAATAGGCGATATGCCGGTAGCCACAGTCGGAAGTGTCGCCCTGGATATGGTGGGTGGAATCGGAAATGGTATTATTGGTGGTATTTCAAACCAGTTCATAGACGCTGGAAAAAATCTGATGGATCTGGCTACCGGCGACTTCGAATTCGATGATCCACCTCAAGACGATTCTAAGCAATCCCCCAACCCGAGTATGGCAGGAGAAGCTGCCAATACGGGTGGTCAGGTTTTGGTGGATGCCATTGCTGATGAGCAGGGGTGGTCGGATTTTGAGCAGTTTACTGCGAAGGTGGCAATGGCAACTGCCGCCAAAGGCATTGGGAATGTTTTAGCTGATGGTAATTTTTCCGACGGAAATACGCTGACCGGTAATATCACCGAGATCGGTATCGGTATGGGCACCGAAGTAGTCTGGGATAAGATGGGGGAACAACTGGATCTGTCTCCTGAAGAACTTGCCCAGACCAAAGCTGCGGTGACGGTGTTAGCTAACCTGAATACACCGACAGAGATCGGAATTGATACAGGCTTAACTGCCCTGGGCCTGAACGACGAAATTGGTTCAACGGCCATTGCCAACCAGATGATGACACCTGAAAGTACTGAAGCAGGGACCTTGGGAGCCATCGGTGGGGCCGCGGGAGCTGTCATCTGCTCAGCCTATCTGGGACCCGTCGCTGGTGGTTACATCGGATCCACAGCAGGTACCATTATCGGAAACTCAGTGGGTAACATCGTCGGCGGGGCTCTAGGCTGGGGTGGAAGCGATAAAGATCCACAAAGTTATGCAACTGTCGAATTTAATGAGACCACAGGTGAATTCGAAATCAGCAGCTCCTGGGGTACCGATGGCATGGACGGTTCCGCAGGGGCATCCCTGGCCCAGAATGTCCTCGATACACTCAACGGTACCGAAGACCAACCCGGCCTGATTGACCAGATGACGGGAGAAGATGGACAGGTGGCCAACGGTCGTTATATCGCCCCCATCACCATCGGGTACAATGACGGCCACTATGAAATCGACGGCCAACACTTCAAAGACGCCGGGGAAATGATCGAAAAGGCGGTGGTCAAGGTGGCCCAGGCTGTTGAGACTGAAGACGGGAATCCATATGTTCAGCAGGCCGTCATGCAGACAGACAGCGGTGCTGGCTTAGAAGAGCTTTTCACCAATATTTCAACCGCCTCCCAGTACCAAACCCTGGACAATAATCGTGAAGCGATCCAATCTCTGCAGTTTGAAGCCCTGGTGAATAACCAGACCAAAGGCCGCCTTCTCTCAAGTACTCCAGACGGAGAATGCCCCGGTCCCGGTCAAGTGGAAGCGGGACTCTCAGAAGTCAAATCCACCTTGACCGAGTATAAGGACACATTTAGTGAACTGAAAACCATGGAGCGCACCCTGGTCGACAAACAAGAGGAACTGTCTGAATTGGAAGCAGGGCTGAATAAACCCACATCTTCCGGCGGAGAACTCGGGTCAGTTACGTCTGATTCCTATATTCGTCGTCAGCGATTGGAATCCATTGAAGAGTTGAAGCAGGAGATCGAGGCGCTGAACGATCAAAAGACAGAACAAGCAGCGCATCTTGAACAGGCACCGGACCAGAAGCTGGTGGCCATTGCTGAATACCAGGAAGCTATCGCTGAAAACAAAGAAGCGGTAATTGAGCTGAGGGAACTGAATGAACGACTCCCGGATTTAGAAAAATCGGTTTCCCAGTTCTCCGGATTTGGGATTGGAGACTCAACAGGACCGTCCGCGGCCGAAAAAAGTGCCAGATCTGACCTTGCAACCGTTCAGGAACGAATCGAGGAACTGAACGAGATTGTGTCCGACAACAGCGACAGGGCAGCGGAATTGATGGCAGAAGGGGACGATGGATTCTACCTGGAAGCGACTAACTGGGAGCAGATCGAATCTGCGGGCAGTGATCTCAACCTCGCTGAGTCAGACCAACACATCAAAACCAGTCGTCTGAATATCGTTCTCCAAAACGAACTGGGATTGGACCTTGAAACCGTCAACATCAAAGAAATGATGCTGGAGGTCAACACGGACGGTTCGTTGGATATCGGCTTTCGTACCGACAGCGAAGATAGCGTCACAGACGTAGATGATCTCTCCCATAAGGTTCATATCGATAACTGGGAAAGCTGGTCGGATAGCAGTACCCTCGAGTTTCCCAATGGTAAATCTTACGAGATCAAGCCTCTAATCCAGCACCTGGCTGATACTAATGTAGACAATGAACAGCAGTTGGATATGGACCGGGTCATTACCGAATCCTGGGGAGAAGATGCGGATCTCGATCAGATTGATTTCATTTTCGGCGGTGACGGTGACGATGTGATCGCTGCAGGAGAAACCGATGACTATATCGATGCTAGAGAGGGGGACAACGTCATCCATGCCGGAGAGGGAGACAACTTCATCACGGCAGGTGATGGAAACAACCAGGTCGTCAGTGGAGACGGTGACGATCAGGTGGTCCTGGGTGATGGAGACAATGTCGTAAATGCCCGTGAAGGAGATAATACCGTCATTGCCGGGGACGGCGATAATCAAGTTTTTACAGGAGATGGTGCAGATCAGGTAAGCCTGGGAGATGGGAACAATATCGTCGGGGCAGGAGGCGGAGACAATGTGATTGATGCCGGGAATGGCGATAATCAAATTTTCACCGGAGATGGCGCCGACCAGATAACCCTGGGTGATGGCGACAATATCGTCAACGCCGGATATGGGGACAACACCATTGTTGCAGGAGACGGAGACAGCCAGATATTTGCCGGATCCGGGGATGATGCAGTGACACTGGGTGATGGCGACAATATCGTCAACGCTGGAGATGGGGACAACACTATTACGGCAGGGAACGGAGACAGCCAGATATTTACCGGATATGGCGCCGACCAGATAACCTTGGGCGATGGCAAGCAGACAGTTAATGCTGGAGACGGGGACAACACCGTTGAGGCCGGCGTTGGAGACAGCACTGTTGTTTCAGGTGACGGAGACGACCGGATAACTCTGGAAGAGGGAGACCAGGCCATTAACGCGGGTGGCGGTGATAATACCATTTCCATCGGGGACGGCGACAGCAGAATCTCAAGTGGGGATGGTAACGACCGAATTGAGACCGATGATGGAGACCAGATCATTCAGGCAGGTGATGGGAACAACCGGATTACGGTCGGAGATGGAGATAATACCGTTGTCACGGATGCCGGTGATGATTTCATCGAGGCGGGAGACGGAGACCAGACAATCTATGCTGGAGACGGGGACAACCATATCAGCGCCGGGAT
>Ga0075122_10002361_pt1 | contig 12510 bp, 25 predicted proteins | sample AntAceMetag02UKB_FD_69790 | JGI IMG/M metagenome (GOLD analysis project Ga0075122, IMG submission 69790) | Saline lake microbial communities from Ace Lake, Antarctica - Antarctic Ace Lake Metagenome 02UKB | ecosystem: Environmental > Aquatic > Non-marine Saline and Alkaline > Saline | place... | reverse complement strand
TTTGTTGCAACGCATTAATTATATTGCAAGTCTAATTAATTAATCGGAGACTCACCGCCCTAAATATTCTATTTTTATAAAATACACTAATTTTTATCTAATTGCAACAATCCAAGATAAGAGAGTCGCTGGAATGCTAGAATATATAAACGTTCTTTGCCTTCCAGCTTTTGGGTCTAGTAGTTGTAACTATGCCCTCTCGCATAATTCTTTTTGCTCACGCGATCTATTTTTCCTGAATGATAACCGTCTAAGCCTTTAACCGTTGTTACATTACCAACCACAGTAATGGCTTTATTCGGCTCATACTTTTTGTTTTCCTCGTACTCTTTTTCTATTTTTTTATTCTCTTTTTTCTTTATTTTCTCTTCATACAATCTGCTTGCTTGATTCTTATTGTAGAAAAGAGCTTCAATCTCCTTTTCTGCACCCTGCACACTTGTTAGAATGGATGTTATTTTCCCATTAATGTTTACTTTATAGTCACTTAGCCAGCCACGTTTTTTCATGCGAAAAATGACACTCGAAAAGTAACTGTTGGGCTTGCAAAGAGCAGCCGTTACATCTCTTACTGTGCCACCTTCTTTTAAAACTTCTAATATATCATAATAATCTTTATCTGTAATTCTCATTTTAGTTCCTTATGTTTTTTCAAATTGTCAATTGTATCTGTTGCAATAAACCTTGCAATTCCAGACCTTTTTTCCCAAAGCTCGTATCTTAATTTGCCTTTAATTTTTACAGCGCAAATTGTATAAACTCCAGATTGTACATAATACTTTTGGTTTATTTTTCCATCTATAATGTTGCGTACAAATTTCAATGTTAGATACTAATGCTTGTGCAAATAATTACAAAAATCAAATCATTCATCTTGATATCCTTTGCTTAATGCTTCTTTAGCAAATTTTAGTGAAATTGGCGGATAGTTTTTAGGGTTTTCCATTATCTTTTTTGCCCAAAGTAGCATGTCTTGTTTTGGGTTTAAGTTTTTAGCAATATGCTGCATAACTTTAGCTGACGCCAATTTATTTTCAGCTAATGTTAATGGCTTCTTTTCAATAGCGTAAAAGTTATCATTCGGCTTGATGAAATTAATGATGTCGTTGAAGTGTGGCAATGTTTCTCTATTTGCATCTAGATATTTATCAAAGGCTTGAGCTACATCACCCAAATTATAAGTTTGCAGTTTCCCAAACCAATACTTTTTTGTAGCGCGATCAACGGTATTTCTACCTAATGACTGCCATGTCGCATCCATCATATCGCTAAAGTCGTTTGCATCGTCAGGGTATATCAAAATGCAGCTCCTTTCTTTACAGGCTCATCTTTCCATCTCCCTTGATTAATATACGTTGCAGGATTAGGTATGAACTGCCCATTATCTTTAGTCCACTGTTCTGATTCTGCTTGCCATGATAAAGCATATAAAACTTCATCAATTTTAGGCTTTGCTTTTTTCCATGATTGCAATGCTTTATCTTTGCCAGTTCGATTTGGATAGTTATTCCAAAATAACTCAAAATCAGACATAAGTATGTCTCTGTCTCTGTCTCTTCTCTTCTCTGTCTCTGTCTCTGTCTCTGGTATATCAACTTGATGACAACTTGATATCATGTTGATATCATCTTGATACAGCCATTTAGAAAGTTTGGTAAGTGATTGATTTACTTTACTTTCTGTTGAACGCAGTCTAAAAGCAACCGTTCTTAGGTCTGGAATGTTGCCTTCCATCGCTTTATCTTCACTTGCCAATAACCAAATCATAATTAAGGTCTTTGCATCATCGCCAGAGAGACTATGCCAGTCTGGATCATCTAGTATTTCCCTGTACAATTTAATCCAGGGTGGCCGTCTGTCTTTAAAGTGCTGGAAGTCTTGCCAATTCTTTACTTTCATATAATTCCCCAATTGTTTAAAAATCTCTTGAGAGAAACCGAATAGTAAACTTAATAAAAATAAATGTAAAGAGTTATTGACAAGATATATTAAAGATATTAATATGAAAGGGTACTAACAATTATTAACACGATAAAGGGATTATTATGACACTTAGAACATTCACACTAAATGACGTTGACCTAGACGTTTATTTTGAACTCACTAAAGAAAATGACCCGTGCGGAACTGGAGACAGTCCTGCTGGCTATGACGTGGATATTTACTCTATCGAAACCTTAGATAGCAGCACAAATATCCAAATGTTACTATCCGATGTTGTTATCGACCAAATACATGATTTAATTATTAAGGATCCTGAAAATGACTAATTTTATTTATGCAGTAATCGCTGTGTTTGTATTCTTTTGTTCTATAGCTTTAGTAGAAATTAACGAAGCACACGCAGAGATAGATAGACTTAAAGAAGTTAAATTAATGGATTGCAAATTCAGCAAAGGCGCTCACGCACATACTTGGAAAAATGCCTGCATGATCAAAAATGGTGTGGTGGAAATATTATGAAACAAGCCCTAGCAAACATAAAGAAAGGTGGTAAGTGATGACTGATGGAGCTGATTTTAGGCAGCAACAAGAAGTAGAAGAGTTGGAGCAGTATTTGGAAGAGCAGTCGCAATGGTTTAAAAAACAATTAAGTAATTTTAACGAAACATTTGGAGAACATGATGACAGTAACGTATAAAGAACTAAGTAAAATTAATGTAAACGAACACACAGAAAAGAAAGGCAATTTAACTTATCTATCATGGGCATGGGCAGTAGACCAGCTATTAAGCGAAGACCCTACAGCTACATGGAGTTATGGAGAGCCAGTCAGTTTTAATGATACGTTGATGGTGTTCTGTACGGTTAAGGCATTTGACAAGGAAATGACTGCTCAACTGCCAGTTATGGATTATAAAAACAAAGCCATACCAAACCCTAATGCAATGGATGTCAACACAGCTATGCAAAGGTGCCTAGCAAAGGCGATTGCGCTGCACGGTATAGGATTGTATATCTATGCTGGTGAAGACCTGCCAGAGCAAGAGCCTGTTGATATTGAAGCTATAGTTAAAAAGATTACTGATACCAAGTCACGCGATGAATTAACAACAGTGTACAAAGCCGTTATCCAAGAGATAGGGCAAGACAAAAAAGCTCATGCTCTTGTTGTTAAAGCGTCGCAAGAAATGGCATCATTATTTGAAGAGAAAAAATAATGACTAATCAAATAGAGCAGGGAAGTGATGAGTGGAAACAGCTTCGTTTAGGCAAAGTAACGGCTAGTAGAATTGCAGATGTAATGTCACAGATTAAATCAGGTGAATCTCAGTCTAGGTCTAACTATCGCATAGAGCTTGTGTGTGAGAGATTGTCAGGCGATCCTACAGATGGCTTTACTAACTCGCATATGCAACGTGGCACAGAATTAGAGCCTTTTGCTAGGTCTGCCTATGAGATTAAAAACAAAGTGTTTGTTGAGCAGGTTTCATTTTGTGACCACCTTACTGTCAGTATGTCAGGGGCTAGTCCAGATGGTCTTGTAGGTAAGGATGGGTTGATTGAAATTAAATGTCCTATGACTAAGACGCACATTGAAACGCTGTTAGGCAAACAAGTGCCTGCAAAATACATCAAGCAAATACAATGGCAGTTAGCCTGTACTAACAGGAAATGGTGTGACTTTGTATCATATTGTCCAGAGCTGCCAGAAAATATGCAATTGTTTATATCAAGAGTTGAGCGTGATGATGAAGTAATTGACAGTATTGCAAAGGCAGTTATTGAATTTAACTTAGAAGTTGAGCAAGTTATTGAACGGTTGAAAGGTTTATAATGGAAGAACAGTTAAACGTAGTAGCAAAGATTGGCACATATAAAGACGAGGATGGAGAAAAAAAATCACATTGGGCAAAAGTAGGCATTACAACAGAAACACGGCAAGGTGGCATTGCATTAAAAATAGATACGTTGCCAGTAAACTTTGATGGGTGGCTGTATTTAGCAACACCAAGCGATAACAAATTTAATTACTAGGAGAAACACATGAACGTATTATCAGCAATAGGAAACTTACCAAGAGATGCAGAACTTCGCTTTTTACCTGACGGATCACCAGTATTAAGTTTTAGCGTAGCATTGAATAGTGGCTACGGAGATAAAGCACAGACAGATTGGCTAGAATGTAGTTTGTTTGGCAAACGTGGTGAATCACTAGCACCTTTTCTTACAAAGGGAATGAAGATTGGTGTTACTGGTGAAATTTCAACCAACAAGTATAAGACAAAGGAAGGTGAGGAAAGAACTTCATTACGCTTGCGTGTAAATGAGGTTACTCTGACAGGTAACAAGTCGGATTCATCTACAGCAGAGCCAGCTAGCAAGCCAGCACCTGCATCCAAAACAATCGAAGATATAGAAGAAGATATTCCATTCTAAACAAAGGAGTAAGTAATGAAAAATTTAATAGTAGCATTCTTGTTAGCAACAGCATCAATGGCAGCGTCAGCAGAGTGCAGCAATAATTATATATACAGCCCTAATGGACAGATGACTGTCTGTCAGACTTGTTGCAATATAAATGGTATTTGTACTACTAGTTGTTGGTAGAATCAACATGTCACCACCTGGCACTTGATACAGCACTGGATGGTCGGCTTAGGCTTTGAGCGTGAAAGTGATGTGGCGGTTACTAATTTATTTTATAGAGGGGAATGGGAATGACTTTAGCTGAACAGTATAGAGAGTGGTTATACGAAAACCACAGCATTTATAACGGCGATATGTTGATTAACCTTGAAGAGGACACTTTAGAACAAGGTAAGTTTTTAGAAGAGATGGGATTGCCACTATATACGGAGATTGATGATGAGTGATGGTGCGGATTATCAACAACAAAGTGAGATTGAAGAGTTTGAGCAATATCTCACAGAGCAGAATGTTTGGTTTAACGAACAACTGGATAAATTTAATGAAATATTTGGAGTAGATCATGAGCAACTATCAAACACTAAGCAAGATTAATGTTAATAAGCACATTGAAAAAAAGGGCAACCTTAGTTATCTCTCATGGGCGTGGGCCGTAGATCAACTTTTAAGTAATGACCCTAATGCAACATGGTCATATGGTGAGAAGTTTAAAAGTGGCACGATGGCAAAGATTGACGAAATGTGCGCGGACTTGAAAGGCGAATAATGGATAAATTAGATTGCATTATTTACTTTGCTACTGGCTTTATTTTATGCCTGGTATGCATGTTATTTGGAGTTATATAGATGAAAATTATTAGAACTAAAACAGAAGCAAAAGGTGGCATAACGCCACAAGAAAAAGCTAAATTAGACCTATATGCTAAAGAGTGGATTGCAATAGCATTAAGAACTGCGCCTATTGAGGCAGAAAAAATAGTACCCGCTATTGAAGGGATTTATGCTGCTGCTAAATTAAAAAAACCTAGAGTTGTTATTGTGCCAAGTCCAAGAGTAATGGCTTTTGCGTACGGCGCATCTGCGTGGATATGGCATTGCAGGAAAAACAAATCTGACGCTGCTACTCGCGCTGCTACTGTCGATGCTACTTACGATGCTACTTACGCTGCTACTGTCGATGCTACTGACGCTGCTACTCGCGCTGCTACTCGCGCTGCTACTGACGATGCTACTCGCGATGCTACTGACGCTGCTACTGACGATGCTACTTACGCTGCTACTGTCGATGCTACTGACGCTGCTACTGTCGATGCTACTTACGCTGCTACTAACGCTGCTACTGTCGATGCTACTCGCGCTGCTACTGTCGATGCTACTTACGCTGCTACTAACGCTGCTACTTACGATGCAAAGCAATGTTTCACTTTGGCTGGTGAAGGGGGTATACGGTGCGCTAAGAGCTGGGGCAGAGCTTATCAAGGAGGAAATATGTGGGCTGGATGGGTTTCTTATCTAGCAGCTTTTCGGGACGTTTTAGGGCTGGATTTGCCTGAACATAAAAAATTTAAACACTATGAAGATGCGGCTAGGCATGGTGGGTTTAGAGTGATGCATGAGGAATTTTGCATTGTTAGTGACTTTCCTGAGTTTATTAAAATTGATGATGGAAACAGGCCACATTGTGAAAATGGTCCAAGTCACAAATGGCGTGATGGGTGGGCGCTTTATCATTGGCATGGTGTAAAAGTACCTAAAGAGTGGATATTAAACAGTGAAAAACTAACAGCTATTGAAGTGCTTAAAACAGAAGACGTTGAACAGCGTGCGGCAGGTTGTGAGATTGTTGGATGGGAAAAGATTGAAAAAGAACTTGGCGCAAAAATAATTAACGATAGTGGCAGTGATGACATTGGAAAATTAATAGAAATGCAATTGCCTGAGCTTTCCAATTCTGGACTGTTTTTAAAAGCGTGGTGTCCACGGAATGGGTGGATTTATGAAGGCGTGCCCCATGTGTCTGATGTCGATCAACTACCAATTGATACAGCACTTAAAGCGCAAGCATGGCGAATTGGTGATAGACAAGATGAGTATGTACACCCAACAGTAAGAACTTAACCAAAGGAGAAATATCATGAAAATTAACGAAGCAATAGCACAAGGCGAAGTTTACATTAAACGCATAGCAGATATGCCTGATACAGAAGGTTGTAAGGCTGTAGAAAAGACAGCGAAAGGCTACATACTTGCTCATTCTGAAAGTGGACATCATCACTTATTAACAGGCGGTGAGGTATTGGAGCGCCCTGTTAAATCAGAAGCGTCACAAAGGTTTATTGCAAAATTAACACAGACTGAAGAGGTTATACAAGATGCAAGCTCACCGCATGGTAAACATACGTTGCCAGCAGGTATTTACGACATTCGCATTAGTCGTGAGTATAACCCATTCTTAGAAGAGGCTCGGAAAGTAGCTGATTAGCTATGACTAAAGACATAGAGAAAATAGCGGTTGAGTGTGGCTTTAGAGGCTATTAGACTAGATGAAACTGTGTCCCAAATCAAGGACACAATCACTAAATCACAACTTTAAATATCACCTCTTGTTCATGCGCTTTTGATGCTGATTTAGTGTTGTACGTTTCTAGCTGCTTAGTAATCGCATAGCCATCATAACTATCTGCCTCTTGTTAAATTCAAACAATGGTGTTAGTAAAGCATCCATAGCTTCACGCGCTGCCCAAATATCTTTTTGGTAACTTCTGCCCTCGAAAGATTTTAAACCGCGATCATAAGAACTTAAACTTTCCATATCAGCAAAATCACCAATACAAACTACTACATCAGGCTTTTTTGCTACCATGTAATTACCGATAGCTTTTAGATAAGTAAAATCAACATCAGGCTTAGCCTGTATGTCAGGTATAAACATATGAGTTGTCAAAGCAAGCCCTTTATTTTTCAGCACACCCAAAAGTATTGCAAACATTGTCAACCCATGCTGAGCAAGTGTTGAAATCGCTAGTCGTTACTGCTGTTGCTCGTTCAATAGTTCGTATGTAAGAATCGGTTGTGTCACGCTCTGTCCCGCTTTCGGTATATTCGGGCGTGTTGGTAATGTCGGACATTCCACCGCTACTAGCTTTGGTGCTGTCGCGCAACTTGTTAGCAGTAGCAACCCGCATATCGTTAAGTTTTTTAGCATAAGATTTTTCCAGTTGAGATTTAAGATTGTCACGGTCTGATTGTGATTTGATGTTGAGTTTAGCTAATTCGGCTTTGTGCTTTTCACTTTCAATATCAGCATCAACCTGTGCTTTTTGCTCTAACTCACGATTATTTTCATTTAATATGCTTGCGTAGTCTTGATATGCCTTAATTTCAATAGCCAATTGTGCGTTAGATGCGCTTAGGCTTGCGTTATCAATGCGTAGCGCACGAACGTATAACAGCCCTATAACTACTATTGCCAGCACTGAAATAACGCGCCAATGAGTAGATATAAATTTCAATATTGATGGAATAGCAGTTAAGAATGAACTAACCCAGCTTTTTAATGCGAACATGATCGCGGTAAACATAATCAACTCTCGTTATATGACAAATCAGCCGTTAAGCTAATCCGTGGTAAAGGTAATCTATCCATCCAGTAGCCAGTCGGTAATCGGTAGCCTAATATCCTATATTCGGCAAAAGGTGCAATACTCACTTTATTGGCTTGATTACCACCTAATACCAATAATTGCCCTGCATAATCACGACCTACCACAAAGCCCACATGACCACCACCAGTGCAATAGCAAGGCCAGCAGTCGCGTATGACTTGATTGATAAGCCAAACATTACACACCCCCATTATTTTGCAAGCCTGATAAACACATGGATCTTTCTGCTTCTCTTCTGTTAACCAGGCCCTGCACTCGCTTACCTTTCACGTATGTCCATCTCTTTAATTCATTACACGATCCAATGTCATCGCCTGCGTTAAACTTCTTGACTAATGTTGAGTTGCAGAAAGCGGTAACACCTACGTTATAACTAAATTTAACGTAAGCATCATATTGCCCTTGGGTTAATGGCCTAGTGGTGCATTCTATTACGGCCTTTTCAAACCTAGCTAAATTGTTACTAAGTCTATCCAGCGCAGCAGGAACAGTCACTTTTTTGTTGGGTTGTACGGCAACAGTATTACCAAACCCATCAGTCCATATACCGCCAACGTCTTGATAAGGATTACTCTCGAAACCTTCCCATGATGCTAGTGCGATTAAACCTGCTGCCGAAAAAGCCACCGCCCCTCTAGCAATGCTATTCACTATTTATGTTCCATCCGTCTAAAATGCGCTACCCTGTCTTTTCTTTCTAACAATTTAAACACCCAAGAAATAATTAATCCTACAACAGCTACTATCGCACCAGTTATTGCCGCAAACTCATTAGCAGTAAGACCAAATATGATAGCCGCCCCTGAACCTCCGTAAGTGGCTGTGTGTGCGATAGTAGCTATGGCTTCGTGTGGAGTTGTCATTTTGTTTTTTCTTTAATTTAAGTTATGTTTTAATCATTCGGATTATCCAAGCATTAGGGTCAAACTCCCACCATTTCTCATGGTTATCCCAATTTCTAGGGTTGTTATGGTGATTGTTATGCCAACCTTCCCCTAAAGTAATTAAACTCGCAATCCAACTATTCCTAGCTTCATCCACCCCTAAGTCGTGTGTTTTATAACCATGTCTATGAGCCATGACAATAATTGCGCTAGTACTATGTAAACATAAACAAGCGGGTATCGCATACGCAAATATAACTAGGTAAGGGTCGATTAGTGCGAGGCCTATACAGTAGGATGCAATTATCCAAAAGTAATACTTATGCAGCATCTTTTGGAAACTCTCTTTTCTAATATCTCCACTTAACCTCAAGTCTAACTGCTTGATATTCCAAAACCCAAACCACGCTTTAAAGTTTCCCAGTAAGTAAGGACTATGAGGGTCTGCTTTCGTTTCGGCTGCCATGTGGTGCATCCTGTGCAGTGTTACCCATGCAAGTGGACTTCCTACCGAAGTCAGCACCCCTATCACACTCAAACATTTTCTTATCCAGCCTTTGGTATTAAAACTCCTATGTGCTAACAGCCTGTGATACCCAATGTTTATCCCAAGCACACCCATTGTCCAGTAACTTAATAAGGCTATTAAGGCGTACACATATAAACCGCTGTACACCACATAAGCAATGCCTAACAAACCAACTAAGTGATTAACTACCTGCAATGACCGCACTCCTGTATTGTGAGTCATGTTGTTGCCTTTGAAATATACTTGCAGAGGTGACCTGAGATGTCATACTTACCCTGAATTAACTGGCTAGTGTCATGGTGATGGGAGTTCTGGTAACTCTCACCGAATGTTAGTATATTCAGTATATGGCTATCTCTACTATCATCGTCTATATCGTAAGTCTTTTCTCCAACAATGTGACCCAATACTCCAGTAACCTGTAAAGAGAAGAACGACATTGCCGCAGGTAAAGCCCAAGCCCATATAACCAATTCTGGGTTTATTAAATATAGTATTCCCGCGTAAGCAGTTAGCAACCAAAAATAGTAAACGTGGGCAAACTTATGTGCCTTGCTTCTCAACGACGACACATAAAACTTAGCAGGTATAACTTTATCCCAAGGAGCAAACATCCATACGTAGAATATATTTTTACCATGAGGATAATAAGGGTCTTCACCCTCTGTATCTGATTTTGCATGATGTAATCTATGTTGACCACACCAACTGATTGAGCTGCCAGTGCTTGCTATAGTTCCAAAAAACAAGAGTAAAATTTCCCAAAACTTATTTGTCTTAAATGTATTATGACAAAATAATCTATGAAAACCAGCGGATAAACTTAAATTCATTAATGCCCAAACACCAACCGCAGTAAATAATCCCCACCACGAAAAGAACAAACCCGCCCCAGCGACACCAACAATGTTTGTTATTAGTAATGTAAATTTAACTTTTTGAAAAGTATTCACACTAAACCTGATATAAAATTGCTATAACAGCATCAGATACACCAGCACTAACTGTTACTGTGTCAGTGTTTTGGAAATGAATAATTCTATGCTGTTCATATAAGATCCCACTAACAGTGACACCCTCGTCTGCAAGGAAAATTCTTTTACCTTGTAGGTTATTAATAGTTATGGTATCACCAGCTTTTACGTCTACCACTTCACCCGTCCACTCTGCTACTGTGTCTAATGACATAATACAGTAAAAAATAGTGTCGTCTTTAACTGTGGCGATGTTAACGATTTTATCGTGCAAATCCCCAAGTTCTGGGTTGGGCGCGTAGAATCTAGTAGCTCTATCAAAGGTAGCTCTCAACTCCATGTCTGAGTTGTATATTCCTACTTCGCCTTTTGTTAGAAATTGAACCCCACCAGTTCTACCCACAAAGAGTGATTTAGTTGGGTAGACATCCCCCTTGTTTGAAAGCCCCTGAACTACAACATAGTTACTTTCTCTTGATGCGCGTATATTTTTTATATTCCAGCTTGGCATTATAGTATTACCTCCACATCATCGTAGCTGATTGGTGGTGAGTTTCTTTGAAGGTAGTCATCCATAGATTCACCAACTGGTTTCGTAGGTATGCTAATGGTAGATGTGGTTCTACCAACAGCACTATACTCAACAACCATTATTTTTAGATATTCATCTATTGATACTACATTTATCTCATAATTGACTGACATTCTATATCTCCTTGTTTAAACAATTGCACCAAGTCTTGTGCCTGTACTTACCCATGTTATGTCTGCGTCACCATCAATAGCTCGCCCTGCCGCTCCACCACCACCACCAGCCGTTCCACCAACAGCACCCCAACCACCACCTACACCACCTACACCACCATAAGCGCCAACTACATTGACGAGGCCTCCCGCACCTCCCGTGCGGATGCCTCCCGCACCTCCCGCGCCAGTAGTGCTATACGTTCCCGCCCCGCCAACGCCCCCATTGTGTGTCCCTCCTTTAGTTGACACGCCACCAGCACCACCAGAACTATTTGTGTTGCTAGACCTACCACCTCCACCACCTCCACCACCACCACTGCCATTTGCGCCTCCACTAGTGCCACCTCCGCCTCCACCACCACCACCAGCTATTGTTCCTGAAGCATTGTTTATAGAAACGGCTGATGTTACTTTTAAGGCTGTACCTCCAGTTTGTCCATTAGACCCACTAGTAACTGTATCACCAGCACGACCTCCGCCTCCGCCAGCACCACCTCGACCTACAATTACCCCTAAGTTAATTAAGCTAACACCACTATTCCAGGCACCATCTATGGTTAGTGCTGCCGTTGAGTAGCCAGCCGTATTGCCAGAGAGGACAACACCAGAGTCAATCGTAGCAATTACTGCCGATAATTCATTCCACCCAGCAGATACAGCTAATGTTCTTAAATTACCATTCGTAGCATCCACAGAAATTGAAAATTCAAAGGTAGTGTCATTACTAAGTAATATTGACGGGATGTTTGCTGGTATCGTCATTAGCTAACGTCCAACACTACAGATACAAATACTCGTCCTGCAGACTCAACAAAGTAAGTCAAGTAATCAACAGCACTAGCGGTAGTGCTTAGAACTGGAGCAGTTCCACCTGCAAATTTATATTCAGTACCAAACGAAAGTAGTCTTGTACCAGTGGCATCTTGAGTAACCATAATTATTCCTGACTGCCCTGCGACTAAGTTCGTTGGATTATCTAATTCTCTGTCACCTGCTAGGGTTACTGAGTAGTTATTAGATAATTCTAAATCAAGTGCTATGTTTGCTCCATCGGTCAGGGCTACAACTGCACCTCGTTGTGCTTTTGACCAAGAATTAACAGAGTCTAAACTGACAGCATTTTCCCAAGTTGTACCTGTGCCATCGGTCTGTAAATACTTACCTGCATTACTGGTTTGAGTAGGTAAAGGCTCAACTGAGGCAGCACTTGCAGCAGCATTTGTTTCGCTTGTTGAGGCATTGCTTGCAGATGTAGCCGCATTGCTTTCACTGGTGGCTGCATTACTTGCCGATGTGCTTGCGTTACTTGCAGATGTAGCTGCATTTGTTTCTGCTGTTTC
>Ga0075122_10002358_pt1 | contig 12517 bp, 15 predicted proteins | sample AntAceMetag02UKB_FD_69790 | JGI IMG/M metagenome (GOLD analysis project Ga0075122, IMG submission 69790) | Saline lake microbial communities from Ace Lake, Antarctica - Antarctic Ace Lake Metagenome 02UKB | ecosystem: Environmental > Aquatic > Non-marine Saline and Alkaline > Saline | place... | reverse complement strand
TTAGGATCAATTGCTATTCTACCTCTAATAATGCGTTATTTTACCAATATTCAGTCCTTGGCTATTGGAGGCGCTAGTCTTTTAATTGTGGTATCAGTAGCAACAGAAATAGTTAAACAAATAGAATCCCAATTAACTATGAGAGAATATGAGGGCTTAGATTAATTATTTAGAGAAGATTTAGATATAAAAACCGCCTAAAAAGGTGGTTTTTTGTTTTTGAAATTAATATTTATATGTGTTATAATTAAGTAAATATAATTAAGAATAATTATGTCTACAAGAATATCTAGACAAGATATTAGAAAATCTTTCCAGGGTAAAAATATTGATAGTGATGTTAGGAAAAAAATAGGTGATTATTTTAATAATAGTTTTAGCAGTGTAGAGGTTAAGAATAAGTTAGCTAGTGAGCTAGCTAATAGAACAAAGTTTTCTAGGAAAAGTAAGTATAGAGAAATGGGCCTAAATGAGGATGAAAGAGAAGAAATTGAGAGTTTTTTACCTGGCAACGATTTGGGTGATTAGTTATAGAGAATATAAAAGTTTAGATTAATTTTAATTTAAGACAATAATTATGTCTACTACAAAGTTTACAAGAGAAGAACTTAAAAGATCTTTTCAGGGTAAAAGCATCTCGCCTCACCTTAGAGAAAAAGTAGGTGATCATTTTAATGATCATTTTAATAGTATAGAATTTAAAAGAAAGATGTATGGTGAGCTGGCTCGTAAAAATATATATACAAGAAAGAAAATGTATAGAAAAATGGGCTTGAATCGTACCGAGATAAGAAAAATGGAAGGCTATATACCTAAAGTTGAGGATGAAATAAAAAAAAGTAGTCCAGTTTCTAGTTCTAAGAAAACAGGAAGCTCTTTTTTTGGCTTATTTCCTAAAAAAAGGGAGGTAAATAAAACTGTTTTAACCGATAAACAGAAAAGGAGAAATATTTTTGAATCAAGGCGTACTTCCAAAGAAGTGGGTGATAAAGTAGGAAGTGTGGCAGGAACTGGTTTTGAGCAAAGTAATATAGGTTTTGGAGGTGGAGATGTAAATGTTAGTCATAGGGTAAGTAGTCTTAAATCGTCTGAGGATATTTCTGGAAAAGGGTTTGCTAGAAAGGTAGGCACACCTCATAAATCAGGTAGGGCCAATGTTGGTTTTTCCAAAGATATATCTGAGGGCATTGATGGTGGCAGGAGTTCATCTCCTGACTCTTATCCTAAGAGGCCTATTGGTTTTTAATCTAAAATTTTTGATTTATGATTTGGTTAATAATATTTTTGTTATTAGGATTTATTCTTTTGATAAAAGGGGCTGATCTTTTAGTTGATGGCTCATCTTCTATTGCTAAGAAATATAAAATTTCCAATCTTGTTATTGGTTTAACTATAGTGGCCTTCGGCACTTCTGCACCTGAATTATTGATTAGTGCAATAGCTTCTTTTGGGGGAAATTCAGGAATATCACTGGGTAATATAATCGGTTCCAATATATCAAACACCCTATTAATATTGGGTGTCATTTCCATAATTTCTCCAATAGTAATTAGCGAAAGCACTGTAAATAAAGAAATACCTTTTTCTTTTTTAGCAATTTTGGCTCTGGGTTTTTTAGTTAATGATTTTTTATTAAACGGAGGAGGGGAAAGTATTCTAACTCGTGGAGATGGTCTAATTCTTCTTCTATTTTTTATAATTTTTATCTACTATACTTTTGGCTTGTCCAAAAAAAGCAGAGGGATTTTGGATGATCTAGGAAAAGATGAGCTTGAAGAAATACATGAGCATAAAACTTGGATTTCTTATAGTATGATACTTGGAGGCTTAGCTCTCTTATTTCTAGGCGGAGAATGGATAGTGAGTTCTGCCTCTGATTTAGCTTATACTCTCGGACTCAGTCAATCTTTAATTGGTTTATCTGTAGTGGCCCTAGGAACATCACTTCCCGAGTTAGCTGCTTCTATAACTGCAGCTAGAAGGGGTAAGGCAAATATGGCCGTAGGTAATATTATTGGATCTAATATATTTAATCTTTTATGGGTTTTGGGATTTAGTTCAATTATTAGACCCATTGTTTATAAATCTTTTTTAAATATAGATATTTTAATATTGGCAGCCGTAACTATTTTTCTTCTCTTCTTGATTTATATGGGCAAAAAGAATATCTTAACAAAAAGAGAGGGAATTATTCTTTTGTTTTTGTATTTTTTCTATATAACCTATCTTATTATAAGGGGTTAAGTTGTGAAATGTATAAAAAAATATTATTTTGAGAAATCTATGATTAAGATAAAAAACTCTAAAGAAATTAAGAAAATGAGAAGGGCCGGTAAGTTGGCGTCTCAAACTCTTGACTTTATTGAATCATATATTAAAGTTGGTGTGTCTACGGGAGAATTAAATAAACTTTGTCACGATTTTATATTGGAAAACAAGGCAATACCAGCTCCTTTAAATTATCAAGGATTTCCTGCTAGTATATGTACTTCAATTAATAATATTGTTTGTCACGGCATCCCTTCTTTTAAAGATATTTTGAAAGAAGGAGATATAGTAAATGTGGATATCACAGTGATATTGGATGGTTATCATGGAGATACATCGCGCACTTTTCTAGTCGGGAATGTTCGTAGGGAAGTGAAAGATTTAGTAAAAAGATCTGAGCAGGCCATGTATGAAGGTATAGAAGCAATAAAGCCAGGGGCTTATCTGTATGAGGTTGGCAGGGCAGTAGAAAAATATATTAATAAGTTTTCATATTCAGTAGTGCGAGATTATGGTGGCCACGGTATTGGAAGGGGTTTTCACGAAGACCCTAACGTTCTTCATTATTATAGCTTCGAAAATAAAATAAAGTTAAGAGAAGGAATGACCCTTACAGTAGAGCCTATGATAAATCAAAGTAAATCATATGAAGTGATTACAAGCCGTGAAGACGGATGGACAGTAACAACTAAAGATGGAAATTTGAGTTCTCAATTTGAGCACACTGTACTTGTTACCAAAGATTCTTATGAAATTTTAACTAAAAGTTAATTATGGCTAAATATAAGAATTATTTAGGAATAGATTGGGGAGAGAAGAGGATTGGTTTAGCTTGTGCTAATGAGGAGGTTAAAATAGCCACCCCTTGGAAGGTAATTGGTAGTTTGGAAGAATTATTTAAAATAATAGATGAGGAAAAAATAGATGAGGTTATTGTGGGGGCCCCATATAAAATGCATGATATAAAAGCTGCACTTCACCCTAAATTTGAATTTTTTTTATTAGAATTTAAGGAAAATATAAATATTCCTATAAAAGAGGTTGACGAAAGACTCTCTAGTAAGACTGCTGATTCTTTTATAGGCTCTTCAAAACAAAAAGCTCCTCGCGATGCTTCTTCGGCCATGGTTATATTGCAACAATATTTAGATTCCCTTCATTAATAAAAGAGTATTATGGAGGATACATATAACACTAAGGCTATTATTTTAAGAAGAACTCCCTACAGGGAGAGTGATTTAAGGTTAACCGTTTATACTCCCGAACATGGAAAAAAAATTTTAATTGCGCGCGGTGCTTTAAAACAAAAGGCCAAATTGACTGGCCATCTAGAGCCATTGGTTTTATCTGACGTGATGATAGTTAGAGGAAAAAATTATGATTATATTGGTTCGGCTCAAGGTAAGAAGTTCTATTTAAATATAAAGAGTGATTTAGAAAAGACAAAATACGCTTCCTTAATATTGAAAACTGTAGATAAATATACTCGTGAAGATGATGATTTTAGTCCAGGTTTATTTTATAAATTCGTTGATTTTCTAGATACCTTAGAAGAGGATGATCGGATAGTAAGTAATGACCTATTATACATTTCTTTTCTATTTAAGATATTGTTTTTTCTGGGGTTTTGTCCTAACTTTTATAAATGTCTTGATTGTAAAAAGGAAATAAAATATGAAAATTTAATTTTTGATATTTCTAACGGAGGGATTGTGTGCCCCAAGTGTTTGGATAAAGGCAATATTATATTAGAAAAATCTAAAATTATTAAGATATCACCTGATTGTCTTAAGGTTGTTAGATTCTTGATTCAAAGCGATTTTTATAAGATAAAAAAATTAAAAATAGAAGATGATATTTTTAAAGAAATTTTGATCTTAATAAACTCTTTCTATAATTATCATTTATAATTTAACATATATCATATTTCTTTGACATAATATTAAATTTTGTTACAATAATTATATGGATAGTATAATAAAATTACAATTAAATATTATTTGGTGGAACGCTTATGAGGATAGGCGGTAGTTTTGTGTTTAATTTTTTAGACTTACACCGCCTACGGGGCGGTGTTTTTTATTTACTTAATATATTATTTATGAAAAAATTTATTTTTTATAATTCAGCAACGTTTTTTTGGCGATTTTTTCAATTTGGTTGTCTCATTAATTTTTATTAATTAAGATTAAAAATATGAAAAATAATATAAAAAATTATCACAACACCCCTGATAAAAAAGGATATTTTGGAGAATACGGTGGCCAGATAATACCCCCACAATTAAAGCCCATTTTTGACGAAATCGCGATTAAATATGAAGAAAATAAAAACAATTCTAATTTCTTAAAAGAATATAATGACTTATTAAAAAATTATGTTGGTCGTCCTTCTCCGTTATATTTTGCAAAAAACCTTACAAGCAAATTAGGTGGGGCAAAAATATATTTAAAACGCGAAGATCTTAATCATACTGGTGCCCATAAAATTAATCATACGCTCGGAGAGGCTTTATTGGCAAAAAAAATGGGGAAGAAAAAATTATTAGCTGAAACAGGAGCTGGGCAACACGGGGTAGCCTTGGCAACTGCCGCTGCTATTGTTGGTATTAAATGCGAAATCCATATGGGGTCAATTGATATTAAAAAACAGTATTCAAACGTTATTAGGATGAAACTACTTGGAGCAAAAGTCATTGAAGTAAATTCTGGAGGAAGATGTTTAAAAGATGCTGTTGATAGTGCTTTTGAGGCTTTTTTAAAAGATCCTCAGAATATTTTTTTTGGAATTGGTTCAGTGGTTGGCCCACACCCATTTCCGATGATGGTGCGCGATTTTCAGTCCATAATCGGAAAAGAAGCCAAAGAACAGATATTAAAACAAGAAAATAAGTTGCCAGATTATTTAATTGCCTGTGTTGGTGGTGGCTCAAATGCAATTGGTTTGTTTTATGAATTTTTGAATGATGAAGTAAAAATGATTGGCGTAGAGCCGGGTGGAAGAAGTTTTAAACCCGGGGATCATGCCGCTACTCTTACTTTAGGAAAACCAGGGGAAATACACGGAATGTTTACATACTTGCTTCAAGATGAGAAAGGGATCCCATTTCCAGTACACTCAATAGCTTCTGGTTTAGACTACCCAGGAGTTGGTCCTGTACACTCAGCCCTAAAGGATAAAAAACGTGTTAAATACACAACAATAAATGATAAAGAAGCTTTATCGGCTTTTCAAGAATTATCAAAGACCGAAGGAATTATACCAGCCCTAGAAAGTTCTCACGCCATTGCCCACGCAATTAAAATAGCACCTAAATTAAAAAGACAGGAGATAATAGTTGTAAATTTATCTGGTAGAGGAGACAAGGATGTTGATTATGTCGAAAAATTATTAAGTTAAACTGGTAAATGAAAAACTACAGAGACGTCTCTGTAGTTTTTCATTTCATTGACTGATTTAATATTTTCATTTATAATAGATATAATATAAGTTTTAAAACCGTTTAACCTTAGCTGACACTAGGGGAGGTGCGAGAAGAAATTTGCTTTGTGTAAAGATTAGAACTCGTCGGGTGGGCCCGTAAAAGCCCTAAAATAAGAGGCTCTATGTTTGAGCAAGCGGGGTGGTACCGCGGATTAAAAAAATTCGTCCCTGGATATCAAGAATATTGATATTTGGAGGCGAATTTTTTATTAATAATAATTTTAAATTTTATGCTTAGAACTAAAAACTGTGGAGAATTAAATAAAAAAAATGTTGGAGAAGAAGTAGGGCTTTGTGGCTGGGTTCACAGACGTCGAGATCACGGAGGTATTATTTTTATTGATCTTAGGGATCGCTATGGATTAACTCAGATTAAATTTGACCCTAAAATAAATGAAAGTTCTTGGAAGGAAGGAGATTTACTTAGAAGTGAATGGGTTGTAAGAGCTAAGGGAAAAGTTGTGGCGCGACCTACTGACATGATTAATAAAAAATTAACAACCGGGGAAATTGAAGTTGAGGTTTCAGAGTTGAAAATTTTCAGTAAAGCCAAGACTCCACCTTTTGAAATTGATGAAGAAAAGAAAATAGAAGTAAATGAAGAAATTAGAATGAAATATAGATATCTGGATTTAAGAAAGCCGGATATGAACGAAGTTATTCAGAGAAGGCATAGATTTATCAAATTTATAAGAGATTATTTATCAGACTTGGATTTTATAGAAATTGAAACTCCAATTTTAAGTAAAAGTACTCCAGAAGGGGCTCGAGACTTTCTAGTCCCTTCTCGTCTTCATCCTGGTGATTTTTATGCTCTTCCTCAGTCTCCTCAGCAATATAAACAGCTTTTAATGCTTTCTGGAATGGATCGTTATTTTCAAATTGCACGATGCTTTAGAGACGAGGATACCAGGGGAGATAGACAGGCAGAATTCACTCAACTTGATATTGAGATGTCCTTTGTTGAAGATGAGGATGTCCTAAATCTTACAGAAGATATGTTTATAAAGGCGATTAAGAAAATTTTCCCAGAAAAGAAAATATTAAAAGAGCCTTTTGTCAGGTTAAATCATGAAGAGGCGATGTTAAAATACGGAATTGATCGACCTGATTTGCGTTTTGGTTTAGAAATTAATGATTTAACTGATATTGTTAAGGATTGCGGATTTAAGGTCTTTGCTGATGCTGTAAAAAATGGGGGAGTGGTCAGAGCTATTTGCGCGACCGGCGCTTCTAAGTTTAGTAGAGCACAAATAGACGAGTTGACTAAATTTGTTGCCGATTTTGGTGCTAAAGGACTTGCTTATATAATAGTTAAAGGTGAAAATGAATTTCAGTCTCCCATTATTAAATTTTTAGGCGATGATTTGACCAATGAAATTGTAAAAGAGATGGGAGCCAAGACCGGAGATATTATATTTTTTGGAGCTGATAAATTAAAAGTTGTTCGAGACAGTTTAGGGGAACTTAGAAATGAATTGGCTAGAAAATTAGATCTTATTGATAATGAGGTTTTAGCCTTTGGTTTTATTGTTGACTTTCCTTTATTTGAAGAAGACAAAAAAGAAGGTAATTTTGCACCTGAACACCATATGTTTACAAGGCCAAAAGATGAAGATTTGGAATTACTTGAAAAAGATCCTTCAAAAGTGCGTTCTTATCAATATGATTTAGTTTGTAATGGAATAGAGGTTGGTGGTGGAAGTATTAGAATTCACGATAAGATAACACAGGAAAAGATTTTTGATTTAATCGGCTTTAAAGAAGAAGATAAAAAAAGATTTGGACACTTTCTTAAAGCATTTGAATATGGCGTTCCTCCTCATGGGGGAATCGCTCCTGGGATTGATAGGCTTTTAATGGTTCTAATGAACAAAAAGAGTATTAGAGATGTTATGGCTTTTCCAAAAACTGGAGATGGTCGTGATTTAATGATGAATGCTCCTTCAGAAGTAGAAGAGAAGCAATTAAAAGAATTAAGTATTAAATTAAGAAAGGATTAATATTCTATTTAAGAAAACAAAAATCAGCTTTAATCTAGGGCTGATTTTTGCTTTTAGCTTGTTTTTGGGGTATAATATTAGTAGGTTAATATTATTTTAGCCCATCAATATGATTTGTAATAAAAAAATATGTCAAAAAATAAACAAAATAAGGCCCCAGTCAAGATTGTTAATTATCTTGAAAAAATGGGGATTAATCATGAAATTTTGGAGCACAAGACAGTTTATACTGCTATTGATGTTGCCAATACCCTAAAAAAGAAATTAAACCAGATCGTTAAGTCATTGGTAGTAAAGGCAGATCAGGATTATTATTTAGTGCTTCTTCCAGCTGATAAAAATTTAGATGAGGAAAAATTAAAAAAAATAATTGGAAAACAAAAGGGCAAGGAAGTTAAAACAGTAAAAATACCAGGAGAGAAGATTATGCAAAACGCTTTAAAAATAAAACAGGGAGCTTTGAGCGCTTTCGGTAAAGTGCATAAATTGCCAGTGATTATAGATAAGGAACTGGAAAAAGCTAAAAAAGCGATTTTTTCTACTGGAGGGTTAAATCATTCAGTAGAAATGAAGGTTAAGGATTTTATTAAGTCAGAAGGAGCTATTTTGGGAAATTTAGGAATTAAGAAAAAAATTAAGATTCAAAAGAAAACACCTTCAAAGAGAAAAAAGATAACTTCTAAAAAGACTGATAACAAAAAAGAGGTTGAAACAAAAGTTAAGAAAAAACCAACTAAAAAAGTAGTAAAAAAGAGCATTAAGAAAAAGAAATAAACTCTATAAATATTATGCTTCAGATAAAAATTGAAAATTTTGAAGGTCCCTTGGGACTACTTTTAAAATTGATTGAAAAGCAGGAAATGGATATAACCAAGGTTAGTTTGGCTACTATAGCAGATCAATACGTGAAATATATAAGGGAGGCTAAGGACAGGATAAAATCTGAGGATATTGGAGATTTTTTGGTTGTTGCTGCTCGTTTATTGTTCATAAAATCAAAAATGCTTCTTCCATATTTGGACTGGGGAGGGGAGGAAGATACTGATGAACTAGAACAACAATTAAAAATATACAAGGAATTTTTAGAAGCTAGTAAAAAAATAGAGGAAATAGTAAAGAGGGAAAATTTTATGTTTTTTCCGCAGAATGTTAACAATAGAAAAAGAATGTCCGATAAGGAAGATGATGTTTATTTTTTTCCACCTAAAAATTTGAAATTAAACGATTTAAAGACAATATTTAAGGAGATTATAAATAAGGTAAAAAAGGAAGAAAAGGAGGATGAGAAACTCCAAGAAGAAAAAATAGATAAAACTATAAATATTGAGGAGAAAATTATTTCAATACGAAATTTGATTTTTAAGAAAATTAAATTTGATTTTTCCAATATGCTGAAAAAATCAAAATCAAAAACTGAAGTAATAGTTAGTTTTTTGGCAATATTAGAGCTTTCCAAGCAAAAATTTGTTTTAATTGAGCAAGAGGATTTATTCACTCCTATAATGTTGAGTCACAACAAAGAGGATAATATTAATTAATTTAAGTATTTATGAGTTCATCACTAAAATCTAAAATAGAATCTTTACTTTTCATATCAGCGAGACCCATGTCTTTAAATGAGATGATAAAGGTATTAAAAAGTAAAAAAGAAGAGACCGAGAAAGCGGTTGAGGGGTTAAAAGAAGAATATAATACTAGTAAAAGGGGCTTGGAAATAATAAAAGAAAAATTGAATTATCAAATGGTCAGCGCCGGAGCTAACTCTAATTTGATTAAGGAATTTATAAAAGACGAGACAAGGGGAGAGTTGACTAGGCCGAGTTTAGAGGCTTTAAGTATAATTGCTTATAGGGGTCCAATCAGTAAAATAGATTTAGAGAGGATCAGGGGAGTAAATTGTTCTTTGATTTTAAGAAATCTTCTAATAAGAGGTTTGGTTAAGGTAGAAAAAGACAAGAAAAGGGAAGAGGAATATTATTCCGTATCTATTGATTTTTTGCGTTTTTTGGGAGTTAATGATATAAATAAACTACCTAATTATGATAGTTTAAGTCAGGATGATACCTTAGATAGAATTATAGAAGAGGATTCTCAAAATCTTAGTAAATAGTTTTTTATGTTAAGTTTGTTTAGTGTCTTTTTGGCCACTATTATTATAAATAATTTTACTGTTCCATCTTTACATCAAGATGGTTTTTTTTCTATTCAAATGAAAGATGTGGAGGAGAGGGTTTTTTCTAATTTTAAGGTAAAAGGTATTTTAGAATTTAGCCCTGTTGAGCTACTACAAGAGAGCAAGAAAGAAATGGGCCCCAAGGAAAGAGCGGTAAGTTCATCTAGTCCACTTGAAATAAAAGCTAGGAGCGCCATTGTCGTTGATGAGGGGAGTAGAAGAACTATTTTCGATAAAAATATAGGAAAGGTTTCACCCATAGCTAGCATGTCCAAGCTTATGACAGCTTTAGTATTTTTGGACACTGATCCTGATTGGGAATCCTATTATGAAATAACTTCCGAAGATAGGAGGGAGGGTGGTAAGATTTATCTTTATTTAGGCGAAAGAGTAAAAATTATAGATATTTTTAATACAAGTTTATCAGCATCGGCTAATTCAGCTACTATAGCATTGGTTAACTCTACTGGTCTTGGCGAGGAAGCTTTTGTTGAAAAAATGAATGAAAAAGCCATTGATTTAGGGTTAATGAAGACTAAATTTAAAGATGCTACTGGTCTAAGTGAAGAAAATATTTCTACTCCCTGGGAAATAAGCAAATTAATCTCTTTGGCGCTTTCAAGGGATGAGATAAAAAAAGCACTGTCTTTGAAAGGGTATAATTTTAAGACCGAAGGGGGAAGGGAGAAAACAATTGAACCCACTGATGATTTATTGAATATTTTTCCTATTGATGGTGTAGATTTAATAGGTGGCAAGACAGGCTATAACGATGGGGCTGGATTTTGTTTTGTTGGTGTTTTTCAGAAAGATAATAATAATTTAATTACAGTAATAATGGGGGCAGAGGAGGAGAGTGATAGATTTGATTTAGCAAAAGAATTAACATTTTGGGTATTTGATAATTATAAGTGGTAGTTGGAGAAAAAAATAAAAAGTGATATAATGTGAAACATATGAGTAAAAAAAATAAAATTATCATAGCTAATTGGAAAATGGAACTCGGCTTTAAGGAGAGTTTATTATTGGCTAGTCGTATGAAGAATATATTTAATAATTTCTCTAGAGAGGAAGTTGTAATATGTCCTGATTTTATTTCCCTAAGCGAAGTTGGTGAAAAATTAGTTGGATCTTCTATTGAATTAGGAGCTCAAGATGTTTTTTGGAAAGAGAAGGGGGCTTATACCGGAGAGGTCTCGGCAAAAGAATTAGAAGAGGTTGGTTGTAAATATGTTATAATAGGTCATTCAGAGAGAAGGGAATATTTAGGAGAAGATTATTCCTTGATTAATAAAGAGCTTAAAAATCTTTTAAAAAACAGTAGTTTAATTCCTATAATTTGTATTGGTGAAAAAAAAGAAGCAAGAAAAGCTGGTGAAGTTGCAGAAGTTTTATCAGAACAATTAAGACAAGCTTTTAAAGGTATTTCTATAAAGGATGATAGACAAATTATTATAGCTTATGAGCCGTTATGGGCCATTGGCTCTGGTCTTGTTATTAAACCAGAGGACATGAATGAAGTGAACAAAATTATTGTACAGTATTTTAAAAAAATATTTGACAGTGAAGTAGTAGAAAAAAATTTTTTAAAAGTTTATGGAGGAAGCGTTAATAGTAAAAACGTAGGAGGATTCCTTAAAGTAAAAGGCTTGGATGGACTTTTAGTAGGGGGCGCTAGTTTAGATTCTAAAGAGTTTTATAAAATAGTAGATAAAATGTTAAGTTAATTAAATTTATTTTAATATATGTATAATCTTTTACCTTTGTTAATAATTTTATTTTGCTTAATTAGTATTGTAGTAATAATTGCTAAGAAATTTTCTATTTTAGCGAATATAGATGTTGATTCTATCCCGTCGGAGAAGGAGGGTAAATTTAAGGAAAAAATTATTGGAGAAAGAATAAAGAGAAATTTTTCTAAATGGACTTCTAGAATTTGGAGTGTTTCAAACGTTTTTTTTAAGAAGTTTTTTAATTTTAGTCAAGACTATTATAATAAATTAAAACAAAAAAAAGAGAGTTATAGTAAAGAAATTGAGTCTCACGAAAATGATGATGATGAAAATAAAATTGACAAGATGTTTAGTGAAATAGATGGGCTTGATTATAAGGAGAATTTTGAAGAGATAGAAAACAAATTAATAGAGATTATAGGTGTTGAGAACAAAAATCCTAACGCTTTTGAAAGATTGGCTAATCTTTATTTTGAAAACAAGAAGTATAAAGAGGCCAAAGAAACATACGATCATCTTTTGAATTTATATAATGAAAACGATATTGAGAATATTACTAAAACATATTATTATATCGCTTGGATTGAGAAAGAGGGGGGTAATAACAAGGAAGCCTTTTCTTGTATAAAAAAAGCTCTTAGTCTAACTCCAAATAATCCTCGTTATCTTGACATCATGTTTGAGATAAGTATAATATTGAGAGATAATGATTCGGCTAAAGATGCCCTGGATAAGTTGAGGGAAGTAAATCCTGAAAATAAAAAAATCGGTGAATTTGAAGAAAAAATTAAAAATTTAGAAAATTAAAATTCTACATTATTAATGTAGGGTTTGTGAAAAAGCAATGTGTTTCATTG
>Ga0075122_10002354_pt1 | contig 12524 bp, 9 predicted proteins | sample AntAceMetag02UKB_FD_69790 | JGI IMG/M metagenome (GOLD analysis project Ga0075122, IMG submission 69790) | Saline lake microbial communities from Ace Lake, Antarctica - Antarctic Ace Lake Metagenome 02UKB | ecosystem: Environmental > Aquatic > Non-marine Saline and Alkaline > Saline | place... | reverse complement strand
GAAATTAGAAGCGCAAACTTAAATTAAGATGAAAGAAAATAACCAATTAGAAATAATGAGGCATAGCTGTAGCCATCTTCTGGCCATGGCTGTTTTTAAACTTTTTCCTAAAACTAAACTTGGGATTGGACCAGCGATTGAGAACGGTTTTTACTATGATTTTGAATTTGAAAAACCAATTGTTGAAAAAAATCTTGAAAAGATAGAAAAGGAAATGGAAAAAATTAAAAAAGAAGCTATTACCTTTGAAAAAAAAGAAATTACTTATGAAGAAGCAAAAAAGATATTTAAAAACCAACCCTATAAATTAGAATTAATTGAAGATATTAAAAAAGAAAAAGGCAATAGCATCTCTATTTATAAAAATACTAGTTTCACAGACCTTTGTAAAGGTCCTCACATAAATAATACTTCAAAAATAGGACCATTCAAGCTTCTTTCTTTAGCTGGTGCTTATTGGAAGGGAAGTGAAAAAAATAAAATGCTTACCCGTATCTACGGTACTTGTTTTGAAGATAAAAAAGAATTAAATAACTATTTAAAAGTAATTAAAGAAGCCAAAAAACGAGACCATAGAAAAATCGGTAAAGAATTAGACCTTTTTTGCTTTTCTGATTTAGTTGGTGCAGGGTTACCTCTTTATACTCCGAAGGGTACTATCCTTAAAGACGAATTACAGAAATATGTTGAAGAAATTTGCCAACACTATGGTTTTGAAAAGGTGATGACTCCTCATTTAGCAAAAATAGAACTCTTTAAATTATCTGGCCATGCAGACAAATTTAGGGAAGAATTATTTTGTGTTTCTTCTCCAAGAGGTCATGATTTTGTAATGAGGCCAGTCCTATGCCCTCATCAAACTCAAATTTATGCTTCAAAACCAAGATCTTATCGTGATCTACCTATAAGATACATGGAATCGGAAAAACAATACCGAGCTGAAAAGACTGGAGAAATCGGAGGATTAAATCGAGTTTATGCAATCACTATTGAAGATGGCCATTCCTTTTGTCGAATCGATCAAGTAAAAGATGAAATAATCAATATTGTTAATATTATTAAAGATTTCTACGGTGGTCTTGGTCTTTGGGGGAAACACTGGGTTTCTTTTTCTGTTAGAGACTACGGTCATTTAGAAAAATATATAGGCGAAGCCAAGGACTGGGACGAATGCGAAAGAATACTGGAAGAAGTAGCCAATGAAATGAAGTTGGACGCTAAAAAACGTGAAGGAGAAGCAGCCTTATATGGCCCTAAACTAGACTTTATGTTTAAAGATGCCTTGGGAAATGAAATCCAAATCCCTACTGTTCAACTAGATTTTGCCACTCCTAAAAGATTTGGTTTAAACTATATCGATCAAAATGGAAAAAAGATCTCACCAGTAATAGTCCATAGAGCAATTCTGGGATCTTATGAACGCTTAATTGCTCTTTTGATTGAATACTTTGTAGGTGCCTTTCCTCCTTGGCTTTCCCCCATACAAGCTATTATTATCCCTATTACTGATAAACAAAAAGATTATGCACAAAAAATACAAAAACAACTTAAAGAAGAAAAAATAAGAGTTAATCTAGATGATCGTAGTGAAACGGTCGGAGCAAAGATAAGAGATGCTGAAATGCAAAAAATTCCTTATATGATTATTGTTGGGGAAAAAGAAATTAAGAGTAAAAACATTAGTATTAGAACCAGAGGTGGTAGGATCATTGGAAATATGAAATTAGATAAATTTATTAGCCTTCTCAAGGAAGATATTGATAAAAAGAGACAAATTTGATAAACTAATTAAAACTTTGTATAAGAAACCCAGAAAATTCTATCGTATAAATCAATATATAAGTGCCGAAAAGATCCGGGTTATTGACGCAGAAGGAAAGCAAATCGGAGTTCTAAGTCTTAGCCAGGCTTTAACTAAAGCCCGAGAAGCCAAACTAGATTTAGTTGAGGTTGCCACAAAAGCAAACCCACCAGTTTGTAAAATTATTGACTTTAAAAAATTTAAATATCTAGAGGCTAAGAAACAACAAGAAGAAAAGAAGAGGACTAAGAAATCTGAGCTAAAAGAAATAAGATTGACATTGTTTATTGCTGAAAATGATCTTAACTTTAGAATTAAGAAAATTGAAAAGTTCTTGAAAGAAGGGCATAGAGTAAAAATAAACTTAATGTTAAGAGGTAGGCAAATAACAAAAAAAGATCTTGCTTATACTCTTTTCAGAAAAGTTATTGATAAAGTAGGTGCTTTCTCTAAAGTCGAAACTGAGCCAAGAATTACTGGTAAAAGATTAGAGATGACTTTAGTACCAGAGAAAGTTAAAAAAGATGAAAAAAAAGAAATTAAAGATTAAAAAATCAATTAAAAGAAGATTTAGGGTTACTAAAACCGGAAAAGTTCTGTTTCGTGGTTCTCACGTTAGACACTTAAGAAGAAAAAAGAAAAAAAGCCAAGTTAGAAGCCAGAAAATTCCCAAAGAAATGAAAGGGAAGATGAAGGGGAAGATTAAAAAAATACTAGGTAAATAAAATGAGGGTAAAAACAGGAATAACCAGATCTAAAAAACATAAAAAAGTCCTCAAACGTACTAAGGGTTTTAGGATGACAAAAGGAAGGCTTTATAAAGTTTCTAAAGAAGCTGATCTTCATGCTGGTCAATATGCTTTTATTGGACGCAAGCTCAAAAAAAGAGACTTCAGAAAACTTTGGATTATGAAAATAAATGCTGCTTTATCCGATAAAAATCTTTCCTATTCTCGATTTATTAATGCCCTAAAAGAAAATAAAATTGAAATTAATCGCAAAATGCTTTGTGAAATAATTAGCTCTGATCCTAAGGCCTTCGACAGCATCTACAAAAAAGTTGAAAAAACCTCTTGACAACAAATCACATTTTCCTTTATAATTGCACCTAATGCAAGTTCCAACCACTACCTGGACAGCAAATGAAGGTTTATTATTTTTTGCCTAAGCTGTTTTTTAAGGGAGGTTGGATTTTGCTTTTTATAGACCTAAAAACAATAACCTCCGCAAGGAGGATTTTTTTAAGGAAATATTGTTTATTAGCTACTTTTATGCCAACATTAAAATATGGATTTAAATAAAATTCAAAATCTCAAGAATCAAGCTTTATCTAGCATTATTGAAGCAGATACAAAAGACGAATTAGAACAAATAAGAATTAGTTACCTGGGACGTAAGGGTGGAATAACAAATTTATTAAAAGAAGTTCCTAAATTAAAACCAGAAGAAAGAAAAGAAATTGGGAAACTTATCAACGAAGCAAAAAAAGTTGTTGAAGATGGTATTAAACAACAAATAAAAATTATTTTAAAGCAAAAAGAAAATAAGGATGATAAATGGTTTGATGTTACCATGCCTGGGGAAAAAACCAACCTTGGACATCTTCATCTGATTACTTTAGCTTCTCAAGAAATAGGTGATATCTTCAAAAGAATAGGTTTTAAACAAGTTTCTTATCCAGAAATTGAGTGGGATTGGTACGCCTTTGAAAAACTCAACATGCCAAAAAACCACCCAGCTAGAGATGAATGGGAAACTTTCTTTATTAAAGGATTAAAAAACAAAAAATACGGAGGGGCAGTTTTAACTCCTCATACATCATCAGGACAGATAAGGGAGATGGAAAAACACCAACCACCTATAAGAATGTTAAATATTGCCAAATGTTACCGTCGACAAATTGATACCTCACACGCACCAATGTTTTATCAATTTGAAACTCTGGTAATCAATAAAGGAATTAATATTACTCACCTTAAAGGAACTTTAGATTATTTTGTTAAAGAATATTTCGGTAAAGATAGAAAAACAAGAATTCGTCCGTTTCACTTTCAATTTACTGAACCATCATTTGAAGTTGACATTACTTGCTCAGTTTGTGGAGGCAAAGGATGTAAGGTATGCAAGGAAGGATGGGTGGAAATTGGAGGGGCCGGAATGGTTCACCCTCAAGTCCTAAAAAATGGGGGAATTGATCCTAATAAATACACTGGTTTTGCCTCAGGTTTTGGATTAGAAAGAGTTTTGATGATGAAATATGGTATTGATGATATCAGATTATTATTTAATAGCGATTTTCGCTTCCTAAACCAATTTTAAAATGAATATATTAATTCCCGATTCTTGGCTTAGAGATTTTATAAAAACAAAAGCAAGTGTGAAGCAAATTGCTGAATATCTTTCTTTGTGTAGCCAATCAGTCGAAAAAATAATTCCTTCAAAGAATGATTCCATTTACGAAATAGAAATAACTAGTAACCGACCTGATTGTTTATCTATTTATGGTATAGCCAGAGAATTGAATGCTATTTTGCCTAGATTCAATATCAAAGCAGAACTGATAGAACCCAAAGAAGATAAAAGTAAACTTTCTGAAATTAAAAAGCCTCTTCAGTTAAGAGTAGAGATTAATAAAGATAGTCTCTGCCCCCGTTTTACTGCTTTAATCTTTGATAACGTCGAAATAAAGCCATCTTCTAAGATAACCCAAGAAAGGCTAGAAAAAGCAGGTATCAGGGCCTTGAATAATGTTATTGATATCTCTAACTACCTCATGACCGAACTTGGACAACCAATGCACACTTTTGATTACGATAAAATTAAAAAGAACAAAATGACGTTAAGAGAATCAAAAGAAGAGGAGACTGTTGTAACTATTGATAATAAAGAAAGAAAACTCCCCAAAGGAACCATTGTTATTGAAGATGGAGAAAAAAGACTCATTGACCTCTGTGGAATCATGGGCGGAGCTAACTCAGAGGTAGATGAAAATACTAAGAGAGTTCTTTTGTTTATTCAAACATACGATCCTATTAAGATTCGTCAAACTTGTCAAAAATTATCATTCAGAACAGAAGCCGCTTCTCGTTTTGAAAAAGGAGTTGATCCCGAAGGAGTAATTCCAGCCATGAAAAGAGCGATTAAAATGTTTAAGGATAATTGCGATGCTTCCATAGCTAGCAATCTTATTGACATCTACCCAAATCCCCAAAAACCCCAAAAAGTATCCCTTACAAAAGATAAGTTAAAAAAGGTCACTGGTATTGAAATTAATCTTGAAGAAGCTGGAAAGATTCTTAATAATTTAAGCTTTGAAACTAAAATAAAACAGGATGAGATAGAAGCTTTAGTTCCTCACTGGAGATGGGAAGATATAAATATCCCTGAAGATCTTATTGAAGAAATAGCTCGCATCTACGGCTATTATAATATCCCTAATAATCTTTTTGTTGGCAATATCCCTCAAGATGGAGGAAATCAGAACCTTAATTGGCAAAGCAAAATAAAAAATGTACTTAAATCTTTAAATTTTAATGAAACTTATAATTACTCAATGGTAAGTCCTCAAATTCTCGAAAAAGTTAAAATAGAAAAAAGTGATTGCATCCAAATTGATAATCCACTAACTGAAGAAAATATTATGAGACCCTCTCTCATCCCCTCATTACTTACGGTAATTTCAAATAATCAAAAATATCAAGATAAAATAAGAATTTTTGAGATAGCTAATATTTACCTATTTATCAAAGAAGATAAATTACCTGAAGAAAATCTGACATTAACTCTAGCGATTACGAAAGACAGTTTTTATTCAGTTAAGGGAATATTAGAAACACTTTTAAATGAACTTAATATTAAAGATTACAAATTTAATCCTTATGAACTTGAAAAAACCACTTACGGTAAAATATTTAAACATAATAATCTAGCTGAAATTATCGTGGATAAAGAACCTGTCGGGGTGATAGGGGAGCTAGATCATAAAATAAGAGATGATTTTAATATTAAAGAAAGGACTATTATTGTAGATATTGAACTTGACCAAATTTTAAAATCAGCTAGTTCTATTAAAGAATATAAGCCTATTCCTAAATATCCAGCCATTATCGAAGACTTAACGTTAGTTATTGATAAAAATGTTCCTATCGAAGATATAATTGAATTGATTAAATCAACTAGTTTAATTATTGAAACCGTAGATTTAGTTGATTCTTTTAAGGAAAATTTTACTCTAAGAATCAGTTATCAAGATGAAAAAAAGACGTTAACCGATAAAGAAGTAAAAAAAGTAAGAGAAAAAATAATAAAAAATCTTAGAGATAAGCTTAAAATAAAAATAAAAAGTTAATAATTCTTACCTTTCCCTCTAAATACTCCTTTTTAAAAAGTATCCTTTTTTGGAAAAAGATTGTTTATAAACTTAAGCTTTGTTTCCTTTTCTTCATTTAATTCAAGAAGGTTCCCAAATTTATTATTATTGGTAACTAAAAGAAAATAAAGATAAACATACATCATCTCAGTTTTTTCTTTCTTAAAACAATAAAAACAAACCTTTTCTTCTTTATTAAATTCTTTACCTTCATCTTCTTTTAAATTATTAAAGGCCTTTTCTTCTATCCGAGTTATGATCTTTTCAGCTATCTTTGTCTTAGTATTCTTATTTGCTTTTACAAAATCACCAGGAAGTTTAACTAAACTTTTTAAATCGCCAATAAACTTATTCCTTCTTTCTTCTTTTTCTGTAATTGTTTCACCAAAAGAAGATTCTTTTTTAGAAGAATATTTTAGGGCAGTTTCTTTACTTTTTAATAAAGACTCAACCACAGCCATATTATAACACTTAAGGAAGAGATTTCTGAATTTAAGGTGTTAGAGTTGGTGTTGGGGTCATAATAGGAGAAGGAGTGGGTTCATAATCCCAAGGAACGTTTACCCCAATTCTTGCTCCTCTTTCCCCCTTATTATCTTTTTCATCATAAGCTTTAACTTCAATATAGTAAGTCCCATCAGAAAGATGGAAGATCTTATCGAATTTACTGTTGTTTTCAATCGTTTCTTTTACATCCCCATCAATTAATATTTCTATTTTCTTAATATTATTTTCAGCAATAATTTTTCCTAAAACTTGAACATCGTTATTATTTACCTGAGATTCATGACCAGGATTATCGATTCTAACTTCAATTTCACTTGTGGCCCCACAATAATCTGTAGGTGGGTGATAACGAGAATCAGACTGAGTATCTAACCATCCATCAATCCCTTCTTGCCAACGATTTTTTCCATCAATAGAAAAAGGATCATCTTCTTTGAAAACAAAATATTCTTTCTCATCATAATCTCCTCTGGCTATCTGGGCTATGGTAGCTAATTTATCTTGCCCTTTACAAATTTTAAGTTTAGCGTGAACTGGATCTTCTCCCTGAGGCTCTGTCCCTTTAATAAAATATTCTACGCGAGAGGAGAATCCATCATGAACTCGATAACCCGAAGTTTGATCTACTTCCGCAGTTACAATTCCTGAAGGAACACTAAAACCAATGTTAACTTTACCTTCTAAAGCAGTATTAATTATTTTACGCCAAATTGGAGCAGCCCCAGAAATTCCAGAGGAAACTTCTTTCATCTCAGTATTATCATTATTACCAACCCAAACTCCAACAATAACTTGAGGAGTCCAGCCAATTGTCCAGTTATCTCTTTTATCATTGGTCGTTCCTGTCTTAACAGCAACACTCCTACTGCCAATTATCAAAGCATTTCTTTCTCCAAATGTAATTAATCTAGCATTATTATCAGAAAGAATATGAGAAATTAGAAAAGATTGTTCTTCAGTTAAAACTCTCTTACCAGAAATTTCCTTATGCTCAAATAAAACCTTATCGTCTTTGTCAGTAACTTTTAGAATTGAAACTGGTTCAACTTTTAAACCACTATTAGCAAAAGCAGAATAAGCTGTAGCTAATTCTAAGAGCCTTACCTCGCCACCTCCTAAGGTAACTGATAAACCTAAGCGCTTTAGGTTTTCATTAGTTGGCTCCAGAGTACTCAGGCCCATCTGATAGGCAGTATTAAGCATCTCTTTAATCCCTATCTTAGCTAGTATTTTTACGGCAGGAATATTTATGGAATTTCCTAAAGCATATCTAACTTGAAGTGGACCATGGAACTCACCATCATAATTAACTGGTTTATAATCTGGAAAACCCACCCCACCGGGGAAAACGGTTGACGTATCCATTAATAAGGAAGAAGCTGTATATCCCTTTTTGAAGGCTGAAACATAGGTAACTGGTTTAATAGCTGAACCTGGCTGACGTAAAGAGAGAGTCACATTAACTTTTCCATCATAGTCAGGGTCATTGTAATCTTTAGAACCGACCATCGCTAATATCTCTCCATTCTTAGGGTCAATGACTAAAGCGGCTCCATTGGTAATATGAAGATATTCTACTTTTTTAATTTCCTCTGAGACTGCTTTTTGTGCTTCTTCTTGTAGCTCCAAATCCAAGGTCGTGTGGACCTTTAAGCCACCCCCCACTAAACTTTCACCGTAACGATCCTCTAATTGCTGCTTCACATACATCACAAAATGAGGGGCTTTAAAACTCACTCCCTCTGAGGCAAATTCTACTTCCTCCAACTGTTTTAAAGCTTCTTGTTCTTGTTCTTTAGTAATATAACCATCTTCTCTCATTCTTCTTAAAACCTGAGTTGTCCTCCCAATGTAAGCATTATCATCATTAAAAGGGGAATAAGCCGTCGGCCTTTGAGGTAAACCAGCCAAAACAGCCGATTCTATTAAGTTTAATTCAGAAACTTCCTTATCAAAATAAATTTCTGAAGCAGCTTGTGCTCCCCAAGCCGTTCCTCCATAAGGAATTTCATTGAGATACATCTGTAAAATTTCATCCTTAGAATAACGATTTTCAATCTGAACAGCTAAAATAAATTCCTTTAACTTCCTGGTAACTGATCTTTGAGAAGTAAGTAAAACATTTTTAACTAATTGTTGCGTTAAAGTAGAACCACCCTGAGCCCGACCTTTAAAAATAACTTTACTTAAACCTCTAAAAATACCTAAGACGTCAAATCCACTATGTTGATAAAAGTTTTTGTCTTCAATAGCAACAGTCGCGTTTCTTAAATGCTCAGGAACTTCTTCAAGCTCAACCGGAGTACGTCTTTCATTGGAGAAAATATCATATAGAAGCTCACCATTACGATCATAAATTTTAGTTGAAAAACCTTCCCGACGAACAACTTTATCAGGATGAGGTAAATCTTTAGCGTAAAAAGCAAACAAACCAGCGCTAAAAACAATAAAACCAATCAGGGCGACAAAAGCAAAGACTGCTCCTTTAGCAAAAAATTTACTCTTCGTTTTACGAACACGACGAGAATAATATCTTTTGTGAGAATTACGCTGATGCCAAATTTTCTGCCAGCGGCTCATTCTTGCATTATAGCATAGAAAAATTTATAATTTAGAGTTAACCCATGGATAAAATTGACGAAGTTTTAACTAGAAGAGTCGAAAAAATTTATCCCTCCAAAGAGGCTTTGGAAAAAATTTTACGTTCTGGTAAAAAAATCCGTCTTTATCAAGGTTTTGATCCCTCTATGCCCAATCTCCATTTGGGTAACATGGTTGGAGTTTTAAAATTAAAACAATTCCAAGAACTTGGTCATGAAGTCATTTTTTTGGTAGGTGATTTTACAGGAATGATTGGTGACCCAACCGATAAAAAATCTCTACGACCGCAGTTGACTAAAAAGCAAGTTTTAGAAAATTGTAAAAACTGGAAAGAACAAGCAGGCAAGGTCTTGAATTTTAGCGGTAAGAATCCGGCTAAATTTCTTTACAACAGCCAGTGGCTTTCTAGTCTTTCTTTTGCTGAATTACTCAACTTAGCTCATCATCTAACTTACCAACAGACAATTAAGCGAGACATGTTTCGAAAAAGGCTAAAGCAAGATAAAAATATTTATCTTCATGAGTTTTTATACCCTTTAATGCAAGGTTACGACTCAGTCCACATGGATGTTGATTTAGAAATTGGTGGTTCTGACCAGATGTTTAACATGCTAGTGGGTCGTGATTTAATGAAAAAACTAAAAAACAAAGAGAAATTCGTTTTAACCACAAAACTTTTGGTTGATTCGAAGGGGGAAAAGGTAGGGAAAACTACTGGAAATGCACTTTTCCTAAACTCTTCGGCAAAAGAGATGTATGGCGGAATTATGTCTTTCCCAGATAATGTGACCCCACTTGCTTTTGAATTGTTAACTACAGTTTCACTCCAATTAATTAAATCAATAGAGAAAGAGTTAGAGCCTATGACATTAAAAAAGAAACTTGCCTTTGAAATTACCAAAACCTATCACGGAGGAGAAGAAGCCAAAGCAGCCGAAGAAGAATTTAAAAATGTGTTTCAGCAGAAAAAAGCACCTACCAAAACAAAAACTATTAAATGTGAAGAAAAAGAGTATAAATTAATAGATATTTTAGTGAAAAATAATTTGGTTTCTTCAAAAGGTAATGCTAAAAGAATAATCAAACAAGGTGGAATAGATTTAGATGGAAAACCAATTACTGATATTCAATTTTCATTTAAAACTAAAGAAGGCAATATTATTAAAATTGGTAAAACCAAATTTATAAAAATAAGTCTTAAAAAATGATCTTAACTAAAAAACAAAAGAAATTTTGGATCGTTCTAGTCGTGATCGCTGGTGGAGCACTTATTTTAACTTCGATGCTCCCGTTTATTTACTCTTTTTTTTAAAGAATAATGAAACTAGAAACACCGATCAAAAGCCTTTTTATGGTTGGCCATTATTATGCTCAAAGGTTATCTAAGCTTGGAATTAATACCATAGAAGACCTCTTATATCACTTTCCTTTCCGTTATACAGATTATTCTTTAATTTCTCCTATTAATAAATTACAGGAAGGAGAAATAGTCACCATCGAAGGAAAGGTTCTTTCTATTAAAAATCAATATTTGAGGGGAGGAAGAAAAATACAAAGAGCTCAAATAGATGATGGTAGTGGAAGAATACAAATTACTTGGTTTAATCAACCTTTTCTGATAAGAACAATCAGGGTAGGGGAGGGGTACCGTTTTTCTGGCAAAGTTAACAAATTTGCCAGAAAGTTAGTGATGACCTCACCAGAGTATGAAAAAAGTCTTGAACAAAAAGATAATATTCATACCGGCAGGTTAATTCCTGTTTATCATGAAACAGCCAAATTAAGTTCTAAATGGTTACGTTCTAGAATTTCTTGGATGATGGAAAAATTTCCAGATCAACTTAAAGAATTTCTTCCTAAGAAGATATTGGAAGAGAATAATCTTCTAGAGTTTAAAAAGGCTTTAAAAAAAATTCACTTTCCTGAAAATATAAAAGATTTTAAAGAAGCTAGAAAAAGATTTGCTTTTGAAGAATTATTTCTTTTACATCTACAGACTTTAAAACGTAAAGAATCTTGGAAAAAAGAGAAATTAGCTTTTAAATTTTTAGTTGATGATAAAAAAACAAAAGAATTTATAAAAGGTCTTCCTTTTGAACTTACCAACGCCCAAAAAAGAACTATCAAAGAAATTCTTGGCGATCTTAAAAGAAATATTCCTATGAATAGGCTTTTGGAAGGAGACGTTGGTAGCGGGAAAACAGTCGTTGCTGCGTTGGCTATTTACATTGCCTTCTTGAATAAAACCCAATCAGTCATTATGGCCCCGACGGGAATATTAGCCAAACAACATTATCAAACCTTAAATGATCTCCTTAAGTCTTTTAAAATAAAAATAAAACTTATCACCGGAGATCCTAAAACTAAACAAAAAGATAAAGAAAAAATAGATATTTTTGTTGGTACTCATGCTCTCTTATATAAAAAAGCACAATTTGAAAAATTAGGATTAATTGTTATTGATGAACAACATCGTTTTGGGGTAGAACAAAGAGCTAAGCTTATTCAAAAAAATGTTAGAAAAGGCTATTCTCCTCATATCTTAACCATGACCGCCACTCCTATCCCCAGAACAATCGCCTTAACTCTATATGGAGATCTTAGCCTCTCTGTTATCGATGAACTTCCTCCTGGAAGGAAAAAAGTTAAGACTTTTGTTGTTCCTCCTCAAAAAAGAAAGGACGCTTACAAATGGATCAAAAAAAGAGTAAAAGATACCAAAGAACAATGTTTTATTGTTTGTCCACTAATTGAAATCTCGGAAAGTCTACAAACAGTTAAGGCAGCTAGCGCAGAATACGAAAAGCTTAAGAAAGATATTTTCCCTGATCTTAGATTAGGGCTACTTCATGGAAGAATGAAAAATAAAGAGAAAGATGGGATGATTAAAAAATTTAAAGATGGAAAATTAGATATTCTAATTTCCACTCCGGTGGTAGAAGTAGGTATCGATATCCCCCAAGCAACAATCATGGTTATTGAAGGGTCAGAAAGGTTTGGACTATCACAATTACATCAATTAAGAGGAAGAGTCGGCAGGTCAGACAAAGAATCTTATTGTCTCCTATTCACAGAGATACTCAAAGGAAGATCATTTTTAAGAATAAAATCATTAGAAAAAATGAATATTGGTGTTGAACTGGCTGAATTTGATCTGAAATTAAGGGGACCAGGAGAAATTTATGGGACATCACAACATGGATTCTTTGATCTTAAAGTTGCTTCCTTCTCCGATCTCAGTCTTAT
>Ga0075122_10002353_pt1 | contig 12529 bp, 10 predicted proteins | sample AntAceMetag02UKB_FD_69790 | JGI IMG/M metagenome (GOLD analysis project Ga0075122, IMG submission 69790) | Saline lake microbial communities from Ace Lake, Antarctica - Antarctic Ace Lake Metagenome 02UKB | ecosystem: Environmental > Aquatic > Non-marine Saline and Alkaline > Saline | place... | reverse complement strand
TAGATACAGAAAAAAAATGAATCCTGGCGATATTGTATTTTTCTGGATGGGTGGAGAAGCAAGAATTCGTGGTATTTATGGGGTAGGAACAATAACGTCTGCACCGTATAAAGATGATGGTAAATACAAAGTAAAAGTCAATGTAGGCAAAAGGCTTCCTCAGCATATTTCAGTTGATAAAATTAAATCTGACAAAAAGCTCAAAAATTTAATGATTTTAAGAATCGCGGTAGGAACTAATTTCTTGATTAATCATTCAGAAGGCTTGGCTTTGACTGAGATAGTTGAAGGAGGCACAAAAAATGTCTAGAGAATCCATTATAGAAGCGGTAAAAACCCCCCTTGGTTTTTTTGTCCTAGTAGTGCTTGTGTTGGAAACTGGGTTGTTAGGAAGTATGGCTGCTACAAAAAGTGATTTACATGATGATACGCTATATATTTTTTGTGGTATCTTAGTTTTATTAATCCTTTCTGTATTATTTCTTTCACTTAGACAGCCTAAAAATCAAAATGTTGACTCCCTTGGTCATTCCCTAGGAACAGAAATTTATTATTCATTTGACCCTTACATTTCAAATCTTTCTGATAACGAAAGAGATGAAGCATATCAGACACTATTGGCTCAAATGAAAGCACCCACTGATATCCAAAACAAAGAGATCAGGGCCAAAATAGCAGAAGTAATCAGCGAAAGGGCAGGTGTAATATGTCCACCGGAGGCTGAAGAATAGAACTCAGTGATTTTGGATTTTCTGGTATTGTTTCTCCTGAAATGAAAGCCAATTAAGACATTAATCTCCAAATAATCAACCGAAGCAAATCTCAAGCTTTCTTCACTCCGGTGATATTATACTGAAAAAGGATATTAACTGACGAAACGACGTAGAAACCATCATGCCCAAGTATATCTATCGCAGGGAAATTCCGGGTGAGGCTTACTCCTGGCTTGTTTCTTTATTATGCAGCCCTAACCATGATCGTCATTCATTTAGTGATTCCAAGCATGGTGGGAAAGAGGGAGCCTTGGCAGTGGCGATTGAATATCGGGACAAGGTTATCAAAACACAGGGTTGGTATTGGTGGAGGACCGTAAAATATACAGCAACAGGAAAACAACCAACTCAACTGGAGTGAACGGTGTTTGCCTAAGTTCCGGTTTTTACCATGCTTATATTTATCCTAAACCTTGGAAAAGGAAAGCAAAGAAGTTTTCGATCAGCAAGTGGGGAGATGAACTCGCTTTTCAAAAAGCTGCAGCCTGGCGCAAGGGTATGGAACTCATTATTTACGGACAGAGTAGAATTAAGGACCCTCTGTGACAAATGAGTATCGACATTCTCTCAGCATCAATATGTGGGGTTTCGTTAGGTACCTGTTATAAAAAGATAATATTCATAAAATTGTAAGTCAAAATGCACGCGGGTCGGTAAAAAGGTTTGTATAATCTTTTAAGGATTATATTGAAGCGTAGTGTGACATATTATGCGAAGTGGATCTTAAAAAACGGAATTAAAAATGTCGAAGCTCATAGAGAAGATATTGGAGACAGATGGACCATGTGATTCTTCCAAACTAAATAAAAAACTGCAGGAAGAAGGAGTAACCTATGACGCTGCTCGAAAACAGATTAGTCGGGCTTCAGACCCAATTAAAAAATTGAAATATATAAAGTTTCCTCATAATGGCCGTTTTGTGTATTTGGATAAACAATATAATAGTTATGAATTTCATGAGAACCTGTTTAAATCTTTTGATGATTTCAATTCTTCTTATGGCCTTTTTGTAAGATCATTACAGGCTAGACAAAACTTTGTTCCAAAAGTATATGTTCCAATTTTTAGTGGTGCTCCGTACTGGAAAACGGGAGATCGACTGAGTTATAAAATTATTGCTGAGCATCTGGAAAAAACTGGATTAGTCGAAGAAGTTAATGATGAAAATCTGGGAGTATGCTATAAAATTGGATTCGAGCCACTTTTACCAGGAGAAATTACGGCGATTAGAATCCGGCTTAGGATTGAGGAGTTTCTGATTCAAACATTCGCACGTTGGTTACAGATCAATGGGCTTGTTAGCTTTAATGCAGTGAGAACTAGAACAGATATAAAATTACCAAGCGTTGGACGATTTAAATGGGATGTTGCTGCACCAAGCTACCTGAGTGCTTGGAAAACCTTCATTGAGACTGAAGGAAAGTATTCAGTCAAACCCGGATTTTTTGTAGCGGACGTTATCAATAATCAAGAGGATTTGGAAACGAAACATATAAAATATTTTGTTAACAAATGTGCAGTTAATACCCAACTGCCTAATGCTCGCCCAATAGTCCCATTCCTAATCTCCAATAGCTTTACAAAAGAAGCATTGGATTATGGTCGTAGAAAAGGTTTTGTATTTACTACATTTTGAAATATTTTTGGTGACGAAGTTAAAGAAATTATCTCCAAGTTGAATAGCGTTCTTGTAAATATTTCTAAGCAAATAACAAATGACCCGGATACGGTTCTGAATTTGTTTGAAAAAGCTGCAAAATTAACTGGATTCTACGGTAATATGAGTGGAGACTATTTTGAACTTATTGTAGGCCATTTAGTTCATTCACTACATGGAGGGGAAATTTTAATTGGAGAAATGGCTGAAGATCCGATCAATGGGAAAAAAACGGATATAGACGTTTTACATAAAAAGTCTTATTTGACGGTTGCTTATGAGTGTAAGGCATATCCTCAAACTAAAGAAGTTGAGGACTCAGAAGTCGACTATTGGTTTAGGGAGCAAATTCCAGTAATTCGAAAATGGATTAAAAACAACAATCCTTTTGATTCAGGAGAGCAAAGATTTGAATTTTGGACAACTAGCAAATTCTCCAATCAAGCAACGAAGCTATTGGTGGAGTTGAAGCAAAAAACAAAAAAATTCCAAATTGAGTATAAAGATGGGCTTCAAGTTTGCGATTTATTGAAAAAGTCTCAGAAAAAAAAGCTCTCGGACAAGTTAAAGCGTTATTATAAAATAGGAAAATATATAAATTGATGTTAGCGTTTATTTTTTTCATCTCGGGAATGGATTAAATACATTGGCTTTTCTGCGTGTTATTGTTTGCTCAACTTATTTTGCTGTGGAAATTGGCACTATATTGACCCTGTATTGTATCTAACCCAACTAGATTAGTTCCATATGAATTATGGCTTCAACTGAAACACCTGGGGATCAAATCCCTGATGACTGGTTGGATCACATCGATAAGGATGAGTACTTCGAGAAAGTGACCATGGTGACTCAGGTCCTTGTAGAAAGATTAAACGAATACTTTGATCTTCCAAAACCCAGTCAGGATCTCGTCATCCTTGCTCTGAAAGACTTGTGGGGTAAAACACTTGAGAATACATTCGATATTCTAAAATCCATCATAAAGTACAAGACGGTTATGGGCCTTTTTGATCGGCACTGGGGGCATCTTTTTCCGAGGAGTGAAGATGGGGACTTGGTCTTAACCCTGGACGTAATACCTAGAGCTCATAATAAAGCAGAATCCGAGGTTATTTGGGCAATTGAACAAAATAAGGAAGAATTAAAAGAAGCGGGATTGCTGTATGAATGGTTGGATATTGATGCCGACTTTTTGAATTGATTCCTTTCGGCAGACATTTGACACACTTCAGGTATGACTAATTGGAATAGAATCTAATGGGGCTTAACAATGATCAAATTTGGAGAATTAAAAAAGATCGCACTTACAGACATTTGGGAAAATGAACCAAGAAAATTTACTCCTTGGTTAGCTGAAAATATAGAAGAACTCGGAAAAGCTCTTGGGATGCAATTAGAGTTTGTGGAACGAGAAGCAAGCGTTGGGGATTTTTCCCTCGATCTTTTGGCGAAGGATGTTGGAAGCAGTCGAACGGTAGTAATTGAAAATCAATTGACCGGAACAGACCATAATCACCTTGGAAAGCTATTAACATATGCTTCCGGGTTCAATGCCTCTGTCATCATTTGGGTAGCTGAGTCAATTAGGGAAGAGCATCGTCAAGCTTTGGATTGGTTAAATCAACGCACAGATATCGATACTGAATTTTTTGGGGTAGTGATTGAAGTTTTAAAAATTGACAACTCGGACCCAGCCTTCAGCTTCAATCCAATTGTGTTTCCTAATCAATGGCTGAAATCAAAAGGAAAGACTAGTTCAAATAAGTCATCTCCAAAAATGGAAGCTTACCGAGAGTATTTCCAAAGATTGATAGATGAATTGCGAGACAAGCATAAATTTACGAACGCTCGAAAGGGGCAACCACAAAGCTGGTATACCTTTACTACAGGAATTACTAATATTCATTATGGTATGAGTTTCGCTCTTGGAAACCGGGCAAGAATTGAAATCTATATTGATATGGAGGAAGCTGAAAAAAATAAAAAAGTATTCGATTCGATGAAGAATGATCAAGGGACAATTGAGTCTGCACTGGGTGTAAAATTAGATTGGGAAAGACTTGATGATAAAAGGGCATCTCGTATTGCTCTATATAGAAGTGGAAGCATTGAAGAAGATGAAGCAACTATTGAGGACATCAAAAATTGGTCTATTGATCATTTACTCAAATTTAAAAAAATCTTTCCAAAAATAATAAAGGGACATTTAAAAAACTAATAAGCTAACCAGACCTTTGAAAATTTGGTTTAAAATGAGCTTAACATATCTGCTTACAAAAGTCTCACAAGTGAAACAGCGGTTTAAGTCCGAGTTTATTAAACCAAGATTCACAATCCAAAAGGAAATGCTCGCCCCACCGCTGACCAACAACCCCACACTTGTTGGCATCGCTTTTGATTATTTGCTTCGTTCTTGGGGCAAAAGTCCGAGTCCTAAGATAATTTCCATAAATTGGATCACGGTGAAAGCAATCGTATGCAATTAGTTAAAATAGAAAAAGATGATACAATCTATAATAAAACTCTACTTGAGTTATCAAATATAGTTAAAAAAAGAAATTTGCTACCTTTTTTGGGTGCAGGAATTTCAATAGATCCTCCAGCTTCTCTTCCAAATGCGAATGATTTGATAAAGCCACTTTTTAAAACTGTATGGGAATCAAGAAAACCGTTTTTAATAAACAATTATGTTGAAAGAAGCGAAATAAGAAAAGCAAGAAGTGTTGTGAAGAAGGCAAGATTGGAGCGTCTCTTAGATGTATTATACTATAATCATGGTATGAAGGCTATCGAGTATCTAGGAATATTATCTTCTCCAAACTGGAATAAAAACCACGCATCGTTGGCAAATATTGCTTCAAGGAAACTTCTTCCTTGGTGCATTACACTTAATTTTGATTTACTGATTGAAAAAGCATTTATTAATGAAAATATCGGTATAAAAACAATTTGCCCGTTAACAAACGCTCAGTTTGTCCAGGGTTCTCCCGTTGTTACTAATCTTATCAAACCACATGGTAGCTTTGTTCCAACATCAGAATCATCTAATAAATACAAATATATATCAGCAACACTTGGTCAAATAGGAACATATCCAAATAAAAAAAATTCCAGTATTTTTATTAATGTAATAAATATGTGTCCGGTGTTATTGGTAGCAGGTTATAGCGACAATGATTGGGATATTTTCCCAATATTAGTTAATTTGTCCGATTTATTTTCTCATATTTATTGGATTGAATTTAAAAGCAAAAATGACTTGAAATTACCTATTGATCACTTATTTAGAAAGACGGAACAACGAATTACAGACTGGCTTCAATTTATGGGAAAAAAGGCAACTCTAATTTTTGGAAAGTCTGAAACAATATTATCCAATATTGCATCAGAGGTCTCAAACCAAAAATCTATCGTTTTAAGCTATGAAAAAAAAGAGTACACCAATTTAAAGACACCAAATGTATCTCCTTTAGCTGGATCAATAGATTTTAGCAATAACAATACTATTTTGAATATACTTTCACTGGCAATGTTAATACAACATACTGGACAGTTTAGTGTTAGTCTTTTGAAATGGTTAAATAAAAACGACGAAATAAAGGAAAACGTAAAATATAAATCTTTGGTTGAGTATCTACTAGCACATACAGAACATACAAAAGGTAGAGTAGATGCCGCAATCATTCATATGAAGAACTGTATTAAGACTAAACGTGAATCAATTTCTGATGACTTTCTTTGGTTGGGCTATGAATATTTTTGCTTAGCAAAATATCCGAGAAAAAAACTTTTAATTTGGTTGTTTTTAGTACCGATTTATTTAGCACTAGGTGTTATCTATTTTTATAAAGGGATTAGAATATCAAAAACTGAGAAAAGAAATGATACAATATTAAAAGTTAAATACTATTTTGCCGACCTATTACATAGCTGGGGATCATTTCTTCTCATTTTAGGTAAACGAGCAGATTTTTTAATAAAACCTTATTTCCGATTGGTTAATGCGATTTACAGTAAGATCGCGGAAAATGCGGCATTTATGGAAGAGGAATATTATTGGCTCAGGCATCTTGAATCAAAACTTCTCTCAAGAGATAAAAAGGTTAAAATTGATAAAGTTAGAAATAAAATCGGACAATTGCAATCACAATATGAAATACTTCAAGAGAATGTACAGATTGGAAATATACAAGTATATCAAGGATTAATGTCTTATATTATGGGCAACAAACTTGAGGCTCTAGAAAAACTTGATATGGCAAAAAATATTTGGAATCAAGTTGGAGATGAAATTTCAGCGGGCCATAAGAGGGTTGCTTTATTTAGAAAATATTTTTCTGACGAAAATATCGGCACCTTAAAAACACTAAAAAAGATATTTTACAACAGAAATTGAAAATAATATGAAGATTAGTATTCTTGTTCCATTATTTAATGAGTTTAGTTCAGTCAAAATAACACTGCCAAACATATATTCAGCAGCAAAGTCATTAAAAAACTGGTGGGAGATCTTAATCATATTACGGGAAAGCAAAACTTTTAAAAGGAAAGATCTTTCCTTTTTCGCCGGTAAAAAAGAAGTAAAAATAATTACCACCGATATTTTAGGAAAATACGAAGCAATAAAACAAGGATTGATAGTTGCAAAAGGAGATATTCTAATAATGTGTGATGGTGATGTTATCCCTCATCAAAATGCATTTACAGAACTTGAAAAGCCCATATCAATGAACATAGCAGATATTACTTTAAGTAGACCATCAGTAAAAAAAGTAAGAAAACATAATTTTATTTCAAAAAAACTTGAAAGCTGGTCAAATATCTCTTTTCTAATTTGGCATGAGACTAGAAGAACTAATAAAGAGTGTCTTTGGGCCCTACCTGGATACTTATATGCTATAAGAAAGGAATATGTATCTGAAAAAATAGGTCTTTCTATCATAGAAGATGCATCAATTGGTATTTATGCAAAAAAGGAAAATGCTCGCTTTATTTATGCGTCAGATGCAGTTGTCGAAATTTTACCTCCTAGAACTTTAAAAGATTGGATAAAGCAAAAGATTCGTACCAGAGTCGGTTGGGCAAGACTTCACAGAATATATCCTGGAGAAGTCAGCAAGTTGAATAGCTCATTGAACAAAAGTATTAGTATTTTGATTGAAAGAGAACATAACAGAAGCGATATAGTATCACTTCGTTATTTTGACAGGTTGATGCGTTTAGTTGCAGATCTAATATCTTTGTCGAAAATATGGAAAGCTGGCCATTGGAGATCTGTTAAAACATCAAAATATTGGAACAAGTATGATTAATGAGAAGATTAATAAAACTATGGTTGTTATTCCCGCATACAATGAAGAATTAAATATTTCGAAAGTAATTATGGGTGTCAAAGAATATGGTTTTGATGTTCTCGTTATTGATGATGGGTCAAATGACAATACAGTCCAGTATTCCAAGAATGCAGGGGCTCTTGTTTTATCCAAAATTAAAAACTGTGGCGTTTCAAATGCAATATTATCAGGATTGGAAGCGGCAAAAAAAAGAAATTTTGAATTTGTTATTACTTCCGACGGAGATGGTCAACATAATGCGAAAGACGTGTATAAAATCTTCAATAAGCTTATAGAAGGCTATGATTTCGTTATTGGACAACGCAATTTTGGTTTAAATAATGTTCCAAGAACAAAAAAGATCTCAAATACAATCGCTAAAGTCATTTTAGAACCACTTTTACGTCCTTATGAATTTGATGATGTTTCATGCGGTCTTAGAGGTTATAAAGTGGCTGCTCAAAAATCATGGAATGGGAACAACAATGCTAGTGGCTATGGTTGGTTATATGAATCGCTTGTAAAGACTATAAGAGAAAATCTTTCCTTTAGTAAAGTTTTGATTGAAACAATCTATGATAATGAAGCATTATCAGGTACGTCAATTAAGGAATTTACTGATTTTATAGATATTTGTCTCGTTATTTACACAAAATACGGACTTTCGATAGAACATTTGGAAAGAATACTTAGACTTGCGAAGAACAAAGAAAATTTAGCGATTAAATTTCTTGATAACTACATAATAAATAGAGTTGTCGGAACATTTAATGATGGTTATTACAAGTTTATTGAAATAAATGGTTTTGAAGATAACAAGGAAGCTCAAAATGATTTTGTCAATATATCTAACTGAAATAAAGATAGTTTTGTCTCATTAAAAACCAAAATGCCTATAAAAAATTCAAATTTTTATCCAGGAACAGGCAAGAATCCAATCCATATTGGAATAATTCCTGATGGTACAAGACGTTGGGCAAGAAAAAATAACGTTTTGCTTTCTGAAGCTTATTTTCAAGCATGTATCAAACTTTTAAGTCATGTTGATTTTTTTTTCGAAAATGGATTTAAAATCGTTACTTTATATCTATCAAGCACTGATAACTTTAAAAGATCACTGGAAGAAATAGCAGCCTTTTGTAATGCCGAAGCAAAAATAATTAAGGAATTTCTACCACCCAGATGTTATAGATACGGGACACGAGTTGTTAATGCAGGAAACATTAACTATCTTGAACCAGAATTTCGAAAGGTCCTTTTTGAAATTGAACAATCAACAAAGCATAACACAAAAACGTGCTTGTATCTGTGTATAGCTTACAATCCAATAGAAGAATTATTAAGTGCATTCAAATGTAGTAAATCTCCTGAAAGTTTTCTTGATTATTTATGGGTACGTGAACCATTGGATTTAGTCATAAGGACTTCTGGGGCTAATTTGCTAAGCAATTTCCCTCCAATCCAATCAGGTTACGCACGTTTTTATGTCCTTGATGATCTGTTCAATGATATTCAACTGTCAGATATTCAGAAAATTTTGACAGAATTTTCCAGTCTTACTAGGCTTTATGGTGATTAGTTTTTTTTCAACTTCAGATCAGTGAAGAAAAAAGAAAAGCATTGGTCTGCGTTTCTAGGCAAGGACAATAGGAATTTCTGGGACTACCTTGTTTCAGTGTGCGTTGTGAGTTTTCATATGTCACTGTTAATGTTCCCGATTAAACCATCACCCAGTGTTAATTATAACAAAGTCAGAATCCTCAAAGTCTCTCCGTTCAAGGAAAGTGTTAAAGAGTACTCTCCAGAAATTCTGGCAGATGCCATTATATCAGTTTCATTGCTATGGCTCGCTGCCTGGGAACGATGGGAACTTCTAGCGAAAGGATTTAAATAAATACCAACCAAATTAATAGTTAAGATTCTGGAGTTACCTTGACAAATAGATCCATATTGATATTAGCGCTTCTTGGCCTCCTTTTTTTTGTATTCGGATGTGAACAAAAAAAGGAATCTGCAGCAACGGATTCAAGCCGGACCTTTGTAACTATTGGGACTGGGGGCGTCACCGGCGTATACTATCCAACAGGTGGTGCGATCAGTCGAATGCTAAATAAGAAATTTGATACCTACAAAATCAAGGCAACTGTCGAATCAACTGGTGGATCAGTTTTCAACATCAACGCAGTTCTAGCTGGTGATCTCCAGTTTGCCGTTGCACAATCTGATCGCCAGTACCAAGCTTATCATGGCTTAAAAGAGTGGAAAAACAAAGGACCCCAGAAAGATTTGAGATCTGTATTCTCAATCCACTCTGAAAGTATTACGTTGGTTGCCTCTGAAAATAGTGGGATAAACAGTATCAAGAATCTTTTTGGGAGGAAAGTAAATCTAGGTAATCCAGGTTCTGGTCAATTAGGAAACTCCCTTGACGCTATTAGGGCTTTTGGATTGGCCGAAAGCGATCTGAATGCAGAGTATGCGAAAGCCGTTGAGGCTCCTGGATTGATCCAGGACGAACGACTTGATGCTTTCTTTTATACAGTAGGTCACCCAAACGGGAATATCAAAGAAGCGACTTCCGGCCGTATTAAAGTCCGAATTGTACCAATTCAAGGCCCTGAGTTAGATGCACTGATTAAAAACTACCCATACTATGCCAAGTCCGTTATCCCAGGAGAGTTATATCCTAGTGCAGCCAACTCAAACATAGGTAAAATTCCGACATTTGGTGTAAAGGCTACTTTTGTAACCTCAGTAAAAGTGTCTGACGATATAGTATATGCTGTCACAAAGGAAATATTTGATAACTTTGAAGAGTTTAAAAAGCTACATCCAGCATATCAAGTATTAACCAAAGAAAGCATGCTGCAAGGTTTAACCGCACCTCTTCACCCTGGAGCAATTAAGTACTTTAAAGAGGCTGGATTAACGTCATACATTAAAGAATCCTTAATAACTGGAATCATACAACCTCCCAAATTAATCGAAAAATTTCCTCCTCAGAAAAGAAATGGACCGTTCAGCTTCACATCAGATCCAGTTTTGCCAAAGGCAATCAAAGGCGAGAAATACAGATACAACTTTAGAATTAAAAACAATAAAGGGGCAGTAAAATGGTCCTCCAATAGTATTCCACTGGGACTGTCTCTAGATCCTATATCTGGAATACTTAAGGGTGTATGTGAAGATAAAGGATATTTTTGCCTGAGGATCTCTGCTACTGACAGCGCAAGCCCACCGAGGACAATAGAGAAAACTTTTGCGCTACCGATCTTTACTCCAAAACAGAATCGTTTATCTTTGACCGCATCGGACCATTCTCCAAGAATAATCGACGATATAATGTCTAAACTTGAATGTGGACAAATTACATTTGATCCCCCAACAAGAATGGAAAAAGGGGATACTAGAAAAGTAAAGCTAATAATTAGCTTGGATAGTACAATTCAAGAACTAAAGAAAAAAATGTTTGAATCAACCCAAGTGGAAGATGCTATACAAAATCTGACAAGAGAAAACATAAATACTGAAAGGCTAGCCCAGGCAACAAGAGATCTGAAATCAACAATAGTGGACTCTGACACTGCTAGTAAACCGAAAATTGGAACAATGGCTCAAGCGTTCAATAGTGCTTTGGAAGATCTTAGAGGCAGAGGGATACATAATGTGGATTTGGAAGATGCTGCAAGAAATGTTAATAATCTGACAACTGCAGGGCGATTAGACTATGCGTCTGTATACGTATACAACAGAATGAGAGCAAAACTGAAGGGGGAGGGTTTTAAAACTGAATTGGAAGAGGACCAGGAGGATCAAACCGTCAAATCCGGTGATACCACATGGACATGGAAAGTTATTGCAGAAGATAAAGTGAAAAATCAAACGCTTACACTTACACTATGGGCTATCATTAACGTGAACGGAGCAGACGGATACGAAAAGATTAGAACTTTTAAGAGAAGTGTTCATGTCGAGGTTTCGACCTGGAAAAGATTGATAAATTTTATCTGTGATAATTTTTGGGATTTTTTAGTACAGTTTCTAATTCCTATTGTTGCTGCTACTGGGCTTATTGGATTTCTGGTGAGACGAGTCACAATGAACAGGTAGGCAAGATAAAAGTTGGCACTGAATAAAGCCGGTCATGATCCGTTAGTTTTTTCTGATAGGTGAGTCACGAAAATTAATGGTCCTTCTTCGGAAGAGGACTACACTTGTCCCTGTCAGGCGATAATGGGACCACTAAAAAATTCAATAATAGATGTTACAAAGGAAAAAATAAAAAGAGAACAAGACAATTGGAAGGCTAATAAGGAAAACTGGAATCAACTATAGATGGAAAAAGGTTTTTCTTAGAAGCTGTGAGCAGACAATCTGAAAATTCAATTCGGGAATCGAACCCAAATCCCACCAAAATTTACTTCTGGATATTTCTTGCCTTCAATCAAATAATATGAGATTATAAGGATGTTAATACAACAACTTAGTTAAGAACACTCTATATCACACTTTTTCGCTTCAAAAACGAGTTTATCATTTATTTAGACGTATAAATATTTGATAATAATAACCTATTTATCCCTATGATGTCGATTCCGATAACCTCCACCACACCTTTCTTAAGCCGCACCACATGTCCCTGTCACTCGATAATGGGACCACAAAAAGACAAGATATATTGCAACAGGAACATCTCACAGCTGATGTAAATACAACTGTTAGAAGACCAATAAAGAAAAACGGAACTAAATATTGGCAAAAATGGG
>Ga0075122_10002352_pt1 | contig 12531 bp, 4 predicted proteins | sample AntAceMetag02UKB_FD_69790 | JGI IMG/M metagenome (GOLD analysis project Ga0075122, IMG submission 69790) | Saline lake microbial communities from Ace Lake, Antarctica - Antarctic Ace Lake Metagenome 02UKB | ecosystem: Environmental > Aquatic > Non-marine Saline and Alkaline > Saline | place... | reverse complement strand
TAAATCTGGGTTTTTATCATTTTTAGAAAGCTTCTTTTTCTTATGAAAACCAAATAACCCCATTATACACCTCTTTTTTATGATATATTAGTATTTTAGCTTGCTTATTCTCAAAAAAGCAATAATAGCTTTTTTGTGACTATTCAATAAAGTTGAATGCTCAATAATCTCAGATTATTGTTGGATATCCTTCAGCTAAACACTTTATATGGTAATATGAAGGAGGTCATTTAAAAATATTATTATAAACTATCACTCAAACATCCATTTATTTCTTCTTTTTGCTGTTTGAACAAATTGTTTTGGTGTTAAAATACCAAATTCACTGATTATGGCAGTTATTTTAGTTGGTTTTATTTTTTCAAATGCATAATTTGTAATTATAACTCCTCTTGGAGGATTTTTCCAAATCTCTTTTTCATGTCTTTTTTCTATTTGTTCATCAAAACCAAAGAAAGTATATGGGTCAAGTTTCCATGAATTTGTGCAGATATAGACTTTTTTTCTTTGAGATCTTGCTATTTCTGCAAACATTTCACTTCCAATCTTATTATAAGCTTCTGCTTTTGCTGTTATAGCATCACAGCCAATAAACATAGATTGGCATTCTTTTAGAGCAATTCTTGCACCGCTATCTGGAAAATGAACAACAGGTATTCCTGCTTTACTTAGTTCTTTTGCAGTTATTCTCCCTTGGAATAAAGGTCTGGTTTCAGTATTAAAAACTCTAAATAATTTGTGTTCTCTTGCTTTTTTAAATACAATCATAACATCGCTAGAATGACAATGGGTAAAATACGTTTTTCCATTTTTTATTAATTGAGAACCAAAATAAGCAATCTTTCTTTTTGAGTATTCAAAATAATTTAATATTTTTTTAAATGCTTGTGTAGGAGTTTCTCCTCTTTTTTTAACAAGATGAAGATAGTACTTTAGAGCGTTTCTCATCATAGGTTCAGTTGCTCTTGTTCTGTGAAGCTTATTTATAATTTCGTTGATGTGTGTAGGATCTTTGTTTTGAAGATACTCATTATGCAGAACTCGAAGTGCAGCTTTTGCAACATTAGTTGCACCTTGAATTTTCAAAGATTTAATATCCTTAATAATTCTACCAGTATCTTTTTTTGTCCATTTAGTTCTAGAACTAGGTTTTCTCACAGTCTTTTTTTTCTTCATATATTCTATCTCCTATTCTTTGATATTATATATTTTTAGTTTAATTTTCTATTAATAATCTTTATTAACTTGCTTTTATACTTTTTATAAAAGTTTAGTATTTTTTTAGTGTCCTGTTTTGTTATTTTCTTACCATAATATTTAGATCCATTTCTTCTAAATCTAAATGAGTCAAATTCAGCAACAAACTCATATGAAAAACCATATTTTGATAAGTATGAGATTGATGCTTCATGTGAATATGATTTATATCCATCTAGTACAAGTATTGAATCTGCAATTTCTCTTAAACAGTCATAAATTCCTTCAAAAATTATTTTTTCATAATTGTTTATATCTAGTGAAAATAGTTTTTTAGCTCTTTCATTAGAGTCATTTTTTAATGATTTTGCCAAGGCAGGATCTATTGAAACTTTTCTAACATCTTTCTTTTTTACATAAAAATCAAAATCTTTCATTTTTCTCTTATATAACCATTAAGTTTTATTCCATTAATTAGATTTATATAAAACTCCTTGCTCATATCTTTATAATTTAATGCAAGTATATGAATTTTTCTGGCTATCTTTCGTGAATATTCTAAAGTTTTCGGAATTTTGTTACTATTTGTAATAATTATAATATCTACATCGCTTTTTTCATGATCTTCCCCCCTAGCATATGAACCAATAACAACAATTGCTTCAGGAGCATTATAAAATTCAATAAGATAATCGACAATTTCTGTTGAATAGAGTTTTTTTATATTATATAGTTTTTTATTGATTATGAAATTCTTGTGTTCTGAGTTTGCATATAAGTAGACAAGGGGTTTTGATTTTTTTCTTATAATTAGTTTCTTTTTTATTAGTTTGTTGCTTATATTTATTATTGTGTTAGGATTTAGTTTTACTAATTTTGCTAATTCTCTTATATGAAACTTTCTTGTGGGATAAAGAAAGAATTGTTCTAGTATTTTTTCTTGGTTGTTCATTTTTTTATACACTTGTATAGTTTATTATGTAGGTGTATAATTATTTATATATAAATGTTTTGGTTTGAACTTATTTATTCCTTAGAATACCTAGAATTGACTATGTTGTCGATATTTAAACAAAATATATAAATAAGTCTTCCTAAATTGCATATATATACTATTTTATAGTATTTCAATATAAATTGCATATGTGAGGGTGTTAAATATGATTCAAACTAAAGGTAAAACTATTTCTAAGTATGGTATAAAAATTTCTGCATTAATTATAATGTTTGTTCTTGTTTTTAGTATATTTCCATCTCAATCAGATGCAGGTGCACCCACGTCTTATGCATTTGGGACATATGATTCTGCAGGTAATGTTGATTTAGCAACAGGGGATATGGCTTTGAGTATACCTTTGTTTAGTGTTCCCCAGCCTGGTGGTCCTGCATATCCTATTGTTCTTTCATATCAAGCAGGAATAAAACTTGATCAACATGCATCTTGGGTTGGTCTTGGTTGGAACTTGGGTGTTGATTCTATTACTAGAACTATGAATAATATTCCAGATGATGCTTATTATACTGCTGATATTGATAATTATTTTGTATATAGTAAAGCTCCTGCAAGATATCCAACAACTAACTTTAATAATCAAATTAAGCAGATTAAACTAGCTCAAAAAAGAATTATGGGTCGTAGTGTTGCTACTTCATCAAGTATTCTAGGTTTGGCTTTTGCTGGGTTTACGGAGTTGTCAAATTGGGTTGAGGGTGTGGCAAATATGGATGAACTGGTGAGACAAACTAAAGCTTATAAAAATGTTCTTCAACTAAAAGATGGGGGTGCAGGAACAGTTAAGGTTGATGGTTTTATGGATGCTACTGCTGCTATACTTGACCCAGATATTAATAATAATATTGATATTTTTAGTCCTGATAGTTATTTTGTAAGTTCTTCTGCTTATTCTGGTCCAATATCTTTTTTAAGACCAGTTGCTGGGAATGATGCTCTTTCTTTTGTTCCAAATACTTATTCTGGTGAATTGTGGTTTAATGGAGAAGTTGTGTCAGGTACTACTTCTTATTTGGGTGAGAATTATGGTCCTCTAAGAAATATTATAACTGATGCTGGTGCTTTGAGAACTATAGCATTTAGGGCAGGCACTCAATTTTCTAAATTAGATGGATTTGAATTAGTTGATGCTTCTGGAAATCATTATTTTTTTAAAGATGAAATTGAAACACAAAAAGCAGATAGTATTCCTAATTTTGATTTTAATTATGCTGGCTCTGGAGGAAATACTGGTGATTATTCTCTTTCAACTTGGACTAGTTTATATCCTGGAGGAATAACAACCAACACACCTGTAAATTTATATAAAGACGATAATGATGATTTATATGGAATTCAGACAAAGTTCTTAGAGGATTATGTAACTTCTTGGGGGATTACTCATCTTGTTGGTCCAAATTTTATTGATAAAAATGGTAATAGTGAGCTGGATTCTGGAGATTATGGCTCTTGGGTAAAATTTAATTATTGTGATTTGGAAACTAGTGAAGGTTGTCCTTCAGGTACACCTGATTTAAGTAATAATGTTTTTACAGTTTCAAATTCTCAGAGAACAAAAACATCTGGAGTTTATTATGATTTAGATGATGATTATGATGTGACTTCTGGTGGTCAAAAATCTATAAGCAGATCATTTAGAACTTTTAAGTATATTGATTCTATTGAGACTTACTCTCATAGAGTTAAATTTGTTGTTGGTTGGGATAGAAAGGATGGTGCTGAAGCTTATGATCCTAATGGAGATATAGATCATGCTCCAAAATTAGATAAGATAATATTACAAAAAAGAAATGGTATTGGTGTTGGTGATTGGATTGATTTAGAAAAATATGAATTTGAATATGACCATAGCTTAGCTTATGGTGCTCCTGATAATGAGTTATTTGCAAACGAGGATTGTTCAATGGATAATTGGGATGATTGTGGAAGATTAACTTTGAAAAGTATAACTCATTTTGTTTGTGGTGATAGAAACAATGGAGGAGTATGTACTCAATGGAATCCAGATCCTTCTACAGAGTTTCAATATGCTAATGGAAATGGTCCTGGAAATACAGTTGGAACAACTATAAACCAAATGCCTCCAGAAAGATTAGCTTTTTATCTTAGTCAAGGAGATAGTTATATTTTTGGTAGTAATTTTGAAGATAATAAAAATCCTCCTTATGTTAGGGATGCATATGATAGATGGGGTTATCCTTTTTATGATCAAGTTCCTATAAATGTTCATAATCATGCGGGGTTGTATGATTTTAGTGATGATTATATTTCTCGTGCTGATGCTTGGTCTTTAACAAAAGTTAATTGGCCAACTGGTGGAACAGTAGAATGGGAATATGAACCTGATAGATATGTTCATTTAAATGATTATTATTCTGATCCTATGGGACCGGTACAAGAAGAAGATAGTCACTTTGGTGGGGGTATAAGAGTTAAATCTGTTGAATATTGTGATGGGCTTGGTGATTGTTATAAAAAAGGTTATGCATATACTAATAAAGCAATTGGAGAGATTATGCTTTCTGATTTAGATGATGAAATCTCTGGTGTTGATAATATAAATATTGGAGGAGATAGTTCTGGTGTTGCTTTGGGTGAACCTGATTTTCCAATTTATTCTGCAGGGTTTAGGAAAACCTTTTCTTCTACTGAAGACTCTTTAATCAAGGGAGGGATTCCTTCAGTTATGTATTCTCGTGTTTTAACTTATTTTGATGATGGTTCAACTTTATTCCCTTATGGAGTTACTGAACATAAATATACAACCCCATTAATGTATCCTGCAGAAGGAAAGTATGTGTCAAATAACCTTTTCCACAATTATCTTCTTGGTGATTATGGAACTTCTTCAAATAATAATGGAGATCCTTGTATTGGGGGTATTAATAGTTGTAATGAATTACCAATTGGTGCTGATTTTGTTATAGAAGAAGGAATTGATTCTGATGATGTAAATAATCTTATTCTTGAAGAAGGTATCCCTTATCTTGTTCAATCTAAAGAACCTGGTTTTTTGTTTTTTATTAGATCAAGGAGTGGTAAGAATGTTTATGGCAATTGTGAGAATTGGATTTTTCTTCAACATGATTTTGATGAGGTTAATGGTTTTCCTTTAATTGATGATCCCTGCCCTGGTTATGGTGGAGAAGGTCCACCTTATTGTGGTTCTGTAGTTTTTAAAGAACTTTATCCCCTTATAAATGATCCTCCAAATACAGCTGATGCTTGTTGTGGTGATCCTGGAGATATGTTAATCTTTTGTGAAAAAGATGTAGTTGAGGATTGGGTTGACGATCATTCTTATTTATATGCCACTATTGATTGGAGATTGTTTGTTAAAGATGGGCTTAGAATGGGAGATGACTATGGTTTATTTGATTGTGATGCTGGTGGTGAGGCTTTTGAATGGGATACTATAGATTGGATTAATCCTCCTTATGAAGCTTGTACTCTTATTTATGGTGGTGCGCAAGATTGGAGTAATCCTGCTAATGAAGATGTTACTTATGCTGGTTTAGAGAATACTAATGAGTTTGCAAACACAAAACCTTGTGCTGATTGGAATAATAATAAAGAATGTGATTTGTTAGAGGTAGATGTTGGAATGAATAAAGATATTAAAGCATACCAATATGGAATTAATTATGAAACAAATAGTTATGATTCTGATTTAGAACTTATTTCTCAAGTTAATCAAGAATATATTTTTTCTGAAGATGTAAATTTTAATAGAGGTAGATTATTTGTTGGTGGGTCTCAAATAGATTCAATAACAACAATACAGGATAACTTGACTTCTACTGTTGAGTATGAATATGATTCTGATTATGGGTTAACAATGGAAGAAAAAACAACTAATTCTGTTCCGACAGATCAATTAATTTCTAAAAATATTTATCTTTTTAGTGATGGTAGTTATAATTCTGTTGTATCTGAGAATTCACTTAACAAAGATGCATATCATGTTTTGGATGCTGTTTCTATGACTGAAATTATTGATGGGCAAGAGGATGTTGTTTCTGCATCTTTTGTTGAATTTGGTGAACCTGATATGGGTGGTAGTGTTGGTTATGTTCATGTTCCGATAAAATCATATATTTGGAATGATGAGAATGAAGATGGTGAGGTAGTACTAATTGAATTTGAACTTATCTCAGAGAATGTATTTTTTGATAATTTTTTTAGACCGCTTGTTCTACAGGATGCAGAAGGTAATATAATTAGAACTTACTATTCAGAAAATGAGCAAGGGGAATGTTGTTATGACTCTGGTTATGATTGTACTGATGATGGAATCCTTTATAGTAATATTTATGGTGATTTGAAGGAAGGTCTTTATCCGACGTGTGTTGAAGTTTATCATGATGAAAATAATGATAATCAAATAACTCCTGATGAAGCAAGGCAAGTAAGAAGTTTCTACGATAATATTGGAAGAGTTACAAAAATACAAGGTGCAAATGATTTAATAAGTAATTTTTACTATGATGATTATAATAGGTTGATTTCTGCAACTGGTTTTGGTGCTGAGAATATTGTTTCTAATTCTGGTTTTGAGATTGATAATAATGGTGAGGGTATTCCTGATGGTTGGAACTCTGCAGGAACTGGATATTCTTCTACTGAAGGTGTTGGGGGAAGTGCTGCTGTAAAAAATACATATGCATGGGATGTTCATCAGCTGAATGTTCCGTTAGAGCCAGGAACATTGTATACTATTTCTGCTTTTGCTAAAAAGGCTGGTGGTACTAGTGCAACTGCTAGGATAATGATTAGTTTATGTGATTCTTCTGGTGATTGTGGTGATAGTAGTACTGCTGCTGCACTTGGAAGTGGAACAAATTGTATTCTTGGTTATGGTAATCATCCTCAAAATGTTGATTTACATATTGCCACAAATGATCAATATGAAAGAGGAGACTGTTATTTTACAACTAATGAGAATGTTGACTTTGCAAAAATAAGGTTGTTAACTACTAGTGAATCATCTGAAGTTTGGGTTGATAATATTCAACTTGAAAAAAACAGTGAAGCTTCTGAATATAATCCTGAATTAGTGTTTAATAATTATAATTTTGGTTTAGATAATTGTGATGGTTTAAGTTACGATCCACTTGTAATAACTAATCAGACTATTATTCATGGACAGATACCTGTTGATCCTTTTGAAATAAATATAGAAAATGGTGATTTTTCAGAGTGGGAAGATGGGGTGCCTGCTGGTTGGAATGTGCATGGTGATGATCTAGTGGTTTGGGAACCTAATCCTTATTATGGGGTTGGATTAAGTATGGATGAAGGTAGTTCAATGGAAGATAATTATTTATATCAGCAAGTAGAGGTTCCAGGATTTGATAATCAAGAGATTTTTATTAGTATGACTGGTCGTGCTCAAACAGCAGCTATGGGTTCTGATGATGAATGGCATGTTAAAATTTATGATATGGATAATAATTTTTTAGAGGAAGCCCATGGTTCTCAGCAATCCTTCTACCAATTTGATATGTTACCTACGCTTTCAGGTGTAGGTTATACGACCTTCTTTGAAATAAGACTTTACCCTGAAGAGCATGAAGGACATAATAATTTTTATAATGATCTTGAGATTTTGGAATTTGTTTGTTATCCAATAGAAGATCCATATATTTTAAATGTTACTCATATTTATCTTGAAGAGCCTTATGCTTGCCTAAACTGGGTTGAAACAAAAGCAAGAATGGACTCAGACAAAACTTCTACTGCAAGAGCATATGTTGATGGTATTGGTAGAGGTATGCAGGCTTCTGCATTTAAAGATGTTGGTGAGACTATTGCTGTTGTTTCTGGTCAGAGGTTTTATGATGATAGAGGTTTGGTTGATAATGTTTCAGGCCCTTTTGTTGCTTCTGTTAATTCTAGAAGTGGAGGCCCTACCCTTACTTTATTTGATTATCCTGTTGTAAATCTTAGAGAAGAAGGTGGTGAAGAGGATTCTGTTAAGTATGTTTATGAGAATAATCCTTTAGCAAGAGTTGAGAAAGTTATTCCTTTAGCTGTTGAGGCTAATACTTGTAGTGGTCGTTGTGGTGATGGTCCTGAAGACATTTGTACTCAGTTTGAACATGGTTCTTGCGCTGATGTTGATGTAAGTGTTTGTGGTGAGTATGAATATAATGAAAGCTATCATTGGGAAAAAGTTATTGATGCTAATGGTAAGTCTGTTGTTTCTGTTAGTGATAAATTTGGTAGGACTTTATTAATTATTGATCCTGATGGAAATCAAGCTAGTGCAGTGTATGATATTTTAGGGAGAGTTGAAACATCTACTAATGCACTGAATCAAGAAAATACTTTTGTGTATAATACTCTTGGTCAATTAATTGAAAGTAATGATACTGATTCTGGAGTTGTATATATAAAATATGATGTTTTAGGTAACTTGAATATTTCTTGGAATGAGAATAATGTTGTTTTTCATAATGTTTATGATGATTTGAATCGTTTGGTTGAGGTTGAGATTTGTGAAAATATAGATTTTGATGATTATTCAGATTTTGATGATTTTGATTTTAATAATAATTGTGATGAAATAAAACTTGTTTTAGAAAACCTTTATGATATTGATTCAAATGATGCTTCTTGTATGTATAATAATCCAACAAGTTATGGATTACTGTGTGAAGTTTTGGATTATAGTCAAGATAAAATTATGGGTTTAGAGTATATTTATGATAAGAAAGGAAATATTATCAAGGTAACTGAACGTATTGGTGGTTCGTCTTATATTACTGAATATGGTTATAATGATGCTGGAATGGTAATTAGTACTACAACATTGAAAGATGGTGTTGAAGTAGAATATGATTATGATTTATTAGGTCAAACAACTAGCATAAGTTTTGCAGGTAAAACAATAAACTATGATTATTTTGATGATGTTGGTGATTTTAATGTTGGTAAATTAAAGAGAATTGATTTTCCAGGACAAGCTGGTAATATTGAGTATTCTTATAATGATAGGGGTTGGGTTGAGGAAATAATGACTGCTCCTGGTGAAAACTTTAGAGAGCAATATAATTATGATGATATTGGTAATCTAAACGCTATGCAGGCTGAAGCACAGGGTAGTGTTAATTTTTATTATGATAATCTTTATCGTCTTATAAGTGTTAATGATCGTGATTATTATCAGGGCACAAATATTAGTTATGGATTTGATGCTATTGGTAATAGACAAATAAGAAGTGTATCTGGTAATACTGAATTTGTCCAAAGTGATAATTATCTCTATGATTATGAGACTAATGGAAATAATAATCAATTATTAGAAACTGATAAGTGCTTTTATGATTATGATGCTATTGGTAATTTGATATTTAGTGATTGTTCAAGTGAAGATAATCTTGTTAAGAATTCTGGTTTTGAAACTGATTTAGACGAGGATGGGGTTCCTGATGGTTGGGCATATTCTCCTAATACTAATCTAAACATTGTTGCTGGCCGGTCTGGTAATGCTATAGAAATAACTAAAACAGAAGGAACAGGTAATGCTAATTTTCATATGATTAACAAAGTAGAATTATCTAATGAGGAGTATACTGCAAGTGTTTGGGCTAAGGCAGACGTAGGAACTACTTTAAGAATGTTTTTTGGCGATACAGCTGGAGGTTGGCCTAATTATCCTTGGTATCAAAGTATTAATATAGTTGCAAATGGTAATTGGCAGAGATTAAGTGTTACTGCGACTCCTCAATTAAATAATAATGAGGAGTATAAGGGGGTAATTTATGTTTACTCAATGAATCAGGGAGATGCATGTGTTTATGATGATGTGCAGATTGAGAAAAATGTTGGAGCTTCAAAATATATTCCTTCTTATACTTATTTTAATTTTGATGCATTTAATAGATTAACAAATGTAACTTTACCTGATGGTTCAGTTGAATCTTATTATTATTATCCAGGTGGGAATAGGGCTTCTAAGAAACATAATAAAGTGATAAATAGGAGATTAATTTCTTTAGAGCCAGGTTATAATTGGGTTTCTTTTGGAAATCTGCGTCCATTCTCAGGTTATCCTCTTACTTATTATAGTTATGGCCTTTCAGCAAATAGTCCTTTGATTGATGAATTTACATTAGTTCCTGAATCAGCATTTAGTGTTAGTTTTGCAAGTCAGATTGGTGATAATATTCCAGGTTTTGTTAATATTTCATCTCAGAATGGGACTATTAATCTTTCAAGAGGAGGATTTGATGGTATTGGAGAAACTTTTGGTGAGGGTTATATTATTGAGTTTGATGACTCTTTAACAGGTCCTACTCAAATTGAAATTTATGGAGAATCTACTAGAGAATCTACTAGAGAATCTTCACCTATTGATTTGATTTCAGATGAGTGGACTCTTATTGGTAATCCTTCAGCAAGTGATGTTAATATTAATTATCTTTTAGGATCTTTAGGTCGTAATCTTCTTGGTGCAAGAACTCAAACTAAAAGTGTTGTTAGATATAGAACTGAGAATGGTGATGTGTGGCTAGGAAGTTTAGATTATGTTAAGCCAGCTTCTGCACTTAAGGTTATGGTTAGTGAAGATACTATTTTTAATTTTGGTGGGTCTACATCTAAAGAGCAAATAATTGCACCTGAACAATTGTATGATTATTCTGGTTTTTCTTTTGATGTTCCAAGTAATATGAGAGAAAATATGGTTGTTCTAGTTAATTTTTCTGGTGTTCAACCAAATGCAACTACAGTTCCTATTGTGGCTGGTTCTGATAGAGGAGGATTTGAAGATTTAAGAAGTGTTGGTGTAGTTTATGATATTAAAAATATTATTTATGAAATTCCTCCTGAAGTTCCTGCGGTTGTAGGAATGGCAACTGTTGAAACAGATCTAGGTGAAGAAGTTAAAGAAGATGAGAAAGAAAATATTCTTTCTATAATTAAAAATTTGTTTGTTAAAGATGACGAAACTTTAAAAGTTATTCCTGTTCCGATAACTCATTTTACTATTGTTGGTAATAATGAAAGAGAAATTATGAACTTTGCTTTATTTGATGAAACTACTAGGCAAATAATTTCTTGTGAACCTGCAATTAATTTTGAGTCAGGTGCGCTTATTGGAAATATTAATGAGCCACTTCAAGTGTTTTGTGGCGATGTTGGTAAAGACTTAATTAATGGAACTAATTTAACTATTAATTTAACTACAAATATTACAACTAATTTAACTATTAATTTAACTACAAATATTACAGTTAATTTAACAGTAAATTTAACTAATTATACTCAGGTTTGTGTTGAAGAGATAAATAATTTATTTAATTCAGCATTTAATGAAATTGAATTGCTTAAAAGATCAGCAACTCAAGCAGATGCTAGAATAAATGTAGAAGAAATTATTTTAGAGTTAAATAATCTGAAAAAAACTTGTGGTTTTAATTGCTTAAAATTAGAAAACCAAGATAAAACTGTTCTAAACAACTGTAAAAAAGATGTTCAGGTTATTCTTAATAAATTACCTGAAATAATTGTAACACCTGAATTAGATTTTGAGATTGAGTTTAGAGAGTTCTTAGTTGAGTTTGAAAAGAATACTAATAATAAGTTTGTTTTATTTGAAAAATCTTTTGATGGGGATACTATTTGTTATAATAAGTATTATAGAAGTGTTTCTTATGAAATAGATAGAACTTTTTCTAGTGCTGTTTGTGGTGAATCTTTAATTGCAAAAGATTATTTGGTTTGTGTTGAAAAACTAGAATCTGAAGTTAATGATTTATATAATTCCTTTACAAGAGAAGTTAATTCTGATTGTGTTATTGAAGAAATTATTATTGATGATGAGCAGGAGCGTTTGCTTGAGATTCAGAGGTTGTTGGATTTGGAAGAGGAGCAGAGGTTGGAAGAGGAGCAGAGGTTGTTGGATTTGGAAGAGGAGCAGAGGTTGTTGGATTTGGAAGAGGAGCAGAGGTTGTTGGATTTGGAACAATTGGAGTTGAAGGAGGGGTTGGAGCAAGAGAAAGAGATTCCTCTTGAAGAAGACAATCTTGGTGGAAAAGCATTTTATCCAGGCATAGGTGAAGCTTCAACTGTCGATTTTACTCCAATTTGGAATTGGATAATAAACCTTTTTGGAGGGTAAATAAATGCAGAAACTTTTTTTTAGAATTACTTTATTTATTTTTCTAATTATTTTATTAGTTAGTCTTGTTTCTGCTTCTGCTGTTACTCGTTATGTTGCAGGTGTTGCTAAGGTTACTGATAATAATGTTGAATTTATTGTTGCTGATCGTCTTGGTTCTGAAAGAATTATCTTAAATGAATCTGGAGATGTGAAT
>Ga0075122_10002349_pt1 | contig 12548 bp, 21 predicted proteins | sample AntAceMetag02UKB_FD_69790 | JGI IMG/M metagenome (GOLD analysis project Ga0075122, IMG submission 69790) | Saline lake microbial communities from Ace Lake, Antarctica - Antarctic Ace Lake Metagenome 02UKB | ecosystem: Environmental > Aquatic > Non-marine Saline and Alkaline > Saline | place... | reverse complement strand
CTTGCTAGAGTAGCACCCTTCCTATGTATGATAACATTTCTACCAAAATGATTTTCAAAGGTAGCATAGTTGTGAGCAATATTTATCATATCAGTAGAATAAGCAATAGTTTTAGTTCCAGTATCAACACTTTCCCAAACACAATCTATCACCCTATCCATCATTAATCTTCTATTAGCATAAGCGAACTCTACACAATATTCCATTTCTCTTTTATAACATTTTCCTTCCTCAGTTTCAATTGGAAGAAAAGCTAACTCTAATTCTTTTGGAACTTTACTATACCATCTCGTGTTCATATTTATTGCAACTCTATTATGATAATCAGCCACTCGTTTACCTAAATTTCTACTTCCAGAATGTATCATTATCCATATATTATCTTCGGTATCTACTTGGATTTCTATGAAGTGATTACCTCCACCGAGAGTTCCTAGTTGTTTTAAAGCATTATAATATTCTCTATGAATAATTGGATAATCGTTTTGTGTATTATACCCACTCATAACATCTTTTTTAGGCATTAAAATTTCTTCTTGCCTTTCTTTATGTCTTCCATTTTTGTTACCAACAGGAATATTTTCTCTTATCTTTCCCATTATTTTCTTTAAAGTATCTTCTTCCAATTCATTTCGTTTGATATTAGTGTTTACTGCACACATACCACAACCTATATCAACACCTACTGCATTAGGGATAATAACATTTTCAGTAGCCATTACTCCACCTATTGGCATACCATATCCACAATGACAATCAGGCATAATAGCTATGTGTTTAAATGCAAAAGGTAAGTTAGCTAGGTTTACTATCTGTTCCATAGCACCTTCCTCAACATCATCTAACCATAGTTTTACAGGTAGTCTATTTTCTCCAGCTATTACTCTTTTCATCTAGTTAGTTATGTTACCAACTACTGTTATTGATACAATCTCATCTCCATCAGCTAATCCACGAACTCCTATTTCCTCTCCTAACTTATCCATACTTACTATTTCAGTTTTCAATATCACACCATCTTTTGTTACCACTACAATTTCTTTTCCCATTTCAAATCTCCTTTCGTTATTAGTTTATGTTTATAGTATGGCTAGAAAGAATTGAACTTTCGGCAACGGGGTGAAATCCCGATATGTTAACCACTACACCATAGCCACATACTTGTTTTATATTTGGTATCCTTGACAGGTTTAGTTCCAACAACAACCATCAACTTCAACGAAATCTTTACCTGTATCCCTGGCGGAGAGCCAGTATCCTTTTTTTAGACGACAAGGACAATTTTCAATTTAATAACTGCATATATTCCCAATAAAGAAGAAGGAGTGTTGTGGTGAATAACCAAATGATTGTCAATCAAAACACTCCTTCCATACCAAAAAAGGGAGGTGTCTAACGCAAGGAAAATCGCCTGATTTCCTTTATTTTAGAAATTTATATTTGCTTCAACATCTTCGTTCTTCCAAAACATTCCTTCTTTACATTTACTACATAGATAAGCATTATTAATTTCATCAAACTCCACATCATCATCAGAACCGCAATAATCACACGGATAATCTTCTGTTCTTGGTGTATCTTTTTCTATTTCTATATAGCAGTCTTCACATATAACTCCATTCGGTACTTCATATCCTCCATCAAACATAAGTGTTCCGCAACTATCACAAGGGAGTCCAGAATACTCACCAATTATTTCTTCTTGTTCATAATCAGTACCCATATCACTTATGTCTAATTTACCTTTGTAAAACTTTTTTCTGCATTTTTTACATAATTTGTATAGTACATACCCATCATTTTCTTTAACTATTTTTAATGGTCTTTCACAATAACAATTATCACAAGTTCCTACTGTTGGATTTTTATCTTGTATTGTTTGGAATCTTCTGTTTATATCTTTATCGTGCTTCTTAAATATTTTGTCATTTTGGAATCTATCAAAACCTCCCCAAACATTTCCATAATTTCTTCTGTAATATCCTTCCTCAAAAGTTGGAATATACTCATATTTTGTATTAGTTTTACCACTATCTTCGCATATATCTATTACTCTTCCAATAGTTCTATCTAATATAACTAAGTCCAAGGTTTCTTGTATCGTATGATTATTTTTATAACCAATACTTAGATTAACCCCACACTTTTTAAAATGTCTTTCCATTATAGTAATATCAGAATACATACCATACTCTTCTTTAAACCCAAAACTCTCTATATACTTTATATAATCACTATTCTGGGAAGTATAGAAGACAGCATCATTTTCTCCTTCTCTATCCAAAGATATAAAGAAGTTACATTTACTAACAAAATCCAACTTTAACTTATCTACAATATCCTCATAATTATCCAGAAACCATTGACAACCTATTGAACCTGATTCTTCTCCATCAAACAATAGGATATAAGGTTTATATTCTGCTCTCTTTGCTACTTCGTATATGCCATAACAACCAGCTCTATCATCTCCACTAACCTTTCCAAACATTACATTTCTTCTTTTATCCCAGTATATATCGCCCTTAATTCCTTCCATGACAATATCATAGTGAGCAGTAATCCCTATGTTAGCTATTTTATCAGAGTTTGGTATTCCTAGCAAGTATTCATTCCCCTTACTTGCGTAAAATTTATAATCCAAATCTAAATATTGTTTTCCAATATCTATCGGTTCGGATTTTATAAACCTTACCAACTTCTTAACATCCAAATTAATCATTTTCTACCTCCGCATTTTCTAATTCGTTAGCACACTCCTGACAACAATCTTGGTCGTTTAAATCCTCTTTCATAAATACTTCTCCACATTCATTACACTCAGCAAAAAGACTTACATAACAATCCGCACAATAATAATCTCCGTCAAAAGTTGAAGCATTTTTCATATTAGTTGTTTCCTCACATCCATTACAACGGAAAAACAACCCTTCCCAACAACTTTCACAATACCATTCCCCATCATCACCTTCTCGCACATCTTCATTAGAATAATAATTTCCACAACAAGGACAGTAGGCATAATGTTCATCATAGCAATCTCTGCAGTAAGGAGTTTCGTCTCCCCACCATACTTCACCTTCTTCTAAACCTTCTCCACAAGAACTACAGGCATATCCACTACGACTTTCACATCCACAACTTCCGTTTCCATAAAAATCAGTTATGGAATATATTTCATTACCACAAAATAAACATTTTAATTGTATTCTTTCAGCCAAATCTCCAAGAGGAACTTCAATATAAAAATTACGAGGTCCAAATTTAGCTTCATCTATTGCTGGTATTAAGTTTGCATTTTCTTTCGGTAATGCAATAGTTGTAGTTCTATATTCAATATCCTTATATGGAATTTCAGATATATCTTCTAAGTTATAGCATAATAGATTATAGTATTTCCCTTCCATTACTCTTTTTAGATGAATTGGTATTTTCATTATATCTTCCATAAACGTTTGTCTTATATAGTTTTCCAACATTTTGTTTGGTCCAGGATAAGGTCTACCAAAAACAATTCCGATATTTTCCGTTCTCTTTTCTATACCAGTAGTATTATCTACTAGATTTCCCATATGAATCCATTGTCTAAATATTTTTACCCCATCATCATTCTCTACTACCGCAATATAAGTGTTACTGGATAAATAATAAATAAGATTAGCTGAACCTCTGCAATCATCTCCATAATCAAAAGCTTGACAGCTACCCCAACCTTGAGTGTAGTTAGAAGCGCATAAACAATCACTCAGTTTGTTACTTAATATAAGAGTTCCAGTTTGTTTTGCTTTACTTAAAAGGTCAGAATAACGAGAATTAAAATCTTTAAACTGGGATTCAGTTAATATCTTTCCCATAAACTTCCCTATCTTCATTGTGCTTCTATTAGTTTTTATATATCCATTATTTATAACTTGAAATTCACCCTGAACTCCCCATCTTCTTAACAAAGTTTCCATTTCTTCTGTTATATCATTTATAACTTGGTATGTTTTTCTAACTCTATGAATACCTGCATCCATATTCCTATAATGCAACATTACATTTTTACTAATTCCCATATTAGCGAAAAAATCCATTTTTTTCTGCATTACTCACTCTCCTTTGATATTTTTCTTTATTTTGCAATAGCATCTTCTGATATATCTTCATTAAATACAGTTTTATATCCAGTTTTTTCAAGTATTTTAGCCGTATATCCTCCATTTAAAGTGTCAAAATCATTAGCATAACTTAAAAATATAATTTCACCACATACCCCTAATACTTTTTGTTTACCCAAACCACAATCAACTTTATCCCCAACATTAACATATTTAATTTCAAAATCTTTTATTACCAAATCTGTTATCTGACCATCCACTAAATCTTCCTTAGTTCCTTTAAATATAATCCAAGAACAACTATATCCTAACTTGTCTATGCAAACTAATCCTTGACGAAAGTTTTGGCAAATGAAATAATCATTATCTTCTTTTTGAATAACTGCATCATCTATAACAGTATCTTGGATTTTGCAACTTATTCGCATTCCTTTTTCTAGTTTTCTTGGACTTACAATTTCTTCTTCAATTACCTTGCCTATACCATTAGCAATTATCTTAAAATTAGTTACATTTTCGCACTCTATAGCTTCAGGAGTTCCGCTGGTTACACTCCAAGAATGTCTATATCCTAGCTTGTCGGTACAACTTTTTCCATGTTGAACATCTTGACATATATAAAACATACCATTTTGTTCTTGTATTGCACCATCTTCTATTCTTTGTCCATCAATCTCACAAGTTACTTTCATTCCTGCTCTTAATCGCATATTAAATTCCCCCCCCCCTTAGTCTATTAGGTTTAATGCTTTAGCACTTGTTTTTGATATTCTTTTTGTTACTCCATCAACTACTATTTCTACCATACCATCATCTTCTATCTGTATTGTCCATTCATTCAACTTAAAAGACCCAACAGATGAAGCATATCCATATACAGTAGTATCGTGTATATCACTAACAAATATTATTTTTCCTGCTCTTCCTAATACTGTTCTTTTTGTCTCACCATTAGTAATAATATCACCCTCTTGAGCATCTTCAATATCTTGACCAATTACCTTAAGATTAGTAATACTTACTTTGGCTAAGTCGCTTGTACTACCATTGTTGAAGACCCATGAGTATTTATATCCTAATCTGTCAGAGCAACGGTCTCCATCTCTTCTATCCTGACAAATATAAAACTTACCATCTTCTGTTTGAATTTTTGCATTATCTATTACTTCACCATGAATCCTACAACTCACCCTCACTCCACCTCTTAGTTTAATCACATCACACCTCCACCTTAGTTTTAATTATAGAGGCCACTCGTGAACCTCTCTTTTGTTCCGTTTTTTCTACTAGATATATTATATCACTGGTTACTATCACCTATCAAGTAAAAAATGATGCTTAAATTAAACCCACTTTCCTCAATCTTATTTCTGCCTGAACATCTAATTCTTTTCCATTGGCGTAAGCATTATATAAGGAAGGATATGTGTCTAATCTTTTCCTTGCTCTAATGCTAACATCCAATATTCTGTCAAATGTAACTTCTTGGCTTCTCTCCATTAAGAAGCTTAATGCCTCACCAAATAATCCCAATTCAGTTTTTTTATCTTCCAACCTATACTCCTTTCTAGCAATCAGAATCGCTAGCATCTTTATTATGTTATTGCTATATTTTCTTCACTAGCCCAATCTATAGCTCTATTTAATTGGAGAGCAGTATCTACAGTTAGGTAAGTGTTTATTGCCCATTCAAGCATTCTTTTTCTTTCTGCTTCCGCATTATCTCCCATACTCTCACAAAAATTCCTTATGGTTCTTTCTTTTCCACCTCTACATAAAGCAGATATTTCTTTTTCTGTTAATTTTCTTAATTTATTTTCCAATCCAACCTCCTTTTATTTTGACACTATACGAAGAACCATTAAAAGTATAATAATATCCAATATTATCTCTATTATCTGATGACTTTCCATAACTAACTCTTTAACCTAAGCAAACTAGAACCTACTTTCCATTTACCATCATCTTCCGTATCTACGTGGATTGTTTTTGTATTGACCTTTGTAATCACACCATCAATTACATATCCATATTTACTATCAAATTCAACCTTATCTCCAATACTAAAACTTCTCGCTATTCTTGCTTGAAGTTCTTTATGCCTAGCCTTCAATATATCCCAAAATTCTCTTACTTCTGATGTTTCCTTAATACTCCAACAATAATCTACTACTTCTGATTTAGTCATTCCAACCTCCTTTTAGTTAATCCCAATCTAAATCTCCACCTTTAACTTCAAATCTTTTGAACTCTTTTCCAAATCCATCAATAACTAAAGAATTGTCTTTTGAGATTGCCGAAACACATCCACAAGATATCATTTGTCCGTGACAAATTGGACATCTTTCAATATCACAGCCATCTAAATGAAGTTCCCCTTTCATCTTACCACAATCTTCACACCTTTCAACTGCCATATTTCACCTCTTTTATAGCAGGCTTAATCGCCCGCATTTGTTTATTATATTTTTCCGTCAAGAAGATTTCCATCTTCTTCTTTTGGCTTACTTTTCTTCCCTGACATCAACCAAGCTTTATCTAAATTAACTGAACCATATCCTTGATAATAACTCTTACCAGATTTTGCTCTTTTAGCATGACTTAGTTTTTGTTTCCACCCTGATACTCTTTCCTTGATTGGTAAACCTTGACCAATATCTAATTTAACAACCTTCCAATATCTTCCGAATCCATCTCTTAATTTTACTCTACCATCAATTAATTTTTCTGCTACTAAACCAAATCTAACTGCATTATCCATAATACTATCTCCGTTCATTTCTTCTTCTGGAGAATAATCTTTCCCCCAACCTTTGGATTTTCTTGTCTTAACCTTTGTTGGTCTTGTGATGTAGATTACTCTTTTTTCCAAATCCGTATGAACTCCCATCTTTATACCTCCCAGTTTAGTTTATTTTATAAAGGCCACTTGTTACTTCTCCCCTCTATTCTTATTGATACTATTATACTATGGACTTGTACTGGTTGTCAAGAACTAATTTCACTATCCAAGCACGCTAATTCGCTCGCATCTTTGTTCTTCTCTATAACTATTTCTGTGCTACTTACTCTTGTCGGAACTGTATTGGTGTAATACCAATGTTTCAGATGCCTACAAGTCTTTGGAACGGATTTAGAATATCTCCACCCCATACAACTACAATATATATCTTTCCCATCTTTAGAACGACATATATTATGCTCTAACCCTCTCCTTGAACTGCTCTCATATACCGCTAATACTTCCATATCAATCTCCCTCCACTTTATTTATACCTATACCGTGCTCTGCCAATAACTCTATGCAATCTTTACATAATAATATATTGAACTTAACATTGATTTTGCTTTTATCTACTTTACGGTTGCACAGGCTACATTTAACTTTATCCATAATAACTCCTTATTCCCAAATCTCTCTAATAAATTTACTGAAATCTACCATTTCAACAGATATCTCTTCTGCCATATCAATATCCCATGCAGTGCTACCACCTTCATATTCGCAAACATTTCCGTATTCCGTTTCGTATATCCCGTGCTTATGTTCCATCTTACCTCCTATGTTTCGGAATCCAACAATCTAATTCCGTATTAACAATCTTCTTGGTCATTTTCTTAGGTGATTTATACCACCATATCTCAACCTGAGCATAATCAGGTTTACTCTCCATAAACTTCCTTATCGCTTTTCTTTCTTTTGGGTCGATATATCCGTTTACTTTGGCTACAATCAATCTTAGCTTTTGGTCTTTCATAAGACCGCAAACATCAAACAATCCCTTTGAACCAGATGACCTTATAGCCCATAAAGGCTTTTGCCTTTTCAGAAGATTCAATATCTTAATCTCCATTCGGTCTCCTGCCTCTCGGTTTTGTCTACCAATTTCGGCTTTCTCTTCAGCAGAACACATAATTCACCTCCAAGGTTTGTGTTTCTGTTATTTTTAAAGAACTATAAGTATTATAACATGGGAACCTCGTGGGTGTCAATAACTAAATTTATGGGTAAAATAACTGCTAAAGTGGGGAAAAACATTTCCCCACATCAATAATACTCCTCCAAGTAATATCACCGAATTACACTTCCCATATATAATATATATAAGAGGTCTAAAATGCCTATATGCGTGTAATAAATATATCAACATAAATACTTGCAATAAATACTACCTAATATGCTTAGTAATATAGATAGGTAAGATTAATCTGGGGGGAGTGATTTAACCATCCCTATAAGGATGGATGTCATAAAGTAATTCCCATATGGTCGTGGAATGTTATTGGGTACTGTACCAATCAAATAATTCTCCATCCCCACTCCAAATCCATCCCAACTCCACTCCAAAACCACTTATGCCCCTGCTCTATTGCTGAAATACGCATATTAGTGTACTCCGCAATTCTGCCTTGGTTGATGTTACCATTCCATTTTTGGGAGTATTATACATTACCCAATATTGGTGAAAATCTGAGCGATTCAGGGTGCTTATTAAATACTTTTACAATCCATTTATGGTTAAGTCCCTATTCCCCCTATATATAAGGAAGAAGCCAAAATTGGCGTAAAATAAGGGATTTTAGGTATAAGTGTAAACTTTAGTTACGCACAAGTTTTTAAGAGTTTTTTCTTACTGCGTGGAATGTTAACCCAATGTTGCTAAGTCGTTGATATGAGCCATCATTAATTTCTCAAAAACACATAAAAATAGTGACAACCCAGAATTTACTTGACAGAACTTGAAATTTGTGTATATATAATAGTAGGAGGAAATGGTATGAAAATAAAACAGAAGAAAGGTTGGAGTATGGTATTACATAATAATAGAATAACTAAATTACAGCAAACTAAAAGAATTTGTGAGATTTGTGGAGAGGAAGGAGAGATAGTCCATCATAAAGACCATTCCAAAGATAATCACGAAATAGATAATCTTATAGTTGTTTGCCGTAAGTGTCATTGGTTATTGCATCCTATTTATAAGACTAATTCAAAGTATTATAGATTATATGGAATGACTTTACAAGATATGGTAGATAGATTTGGAGGAACTCAAGGTCGTTATTCTCGAATGCATAAAAGAAAGGTATTAAAAAGATTTTTTGCTGATAAAAATGTTAATTTAGGTTGGTAAACCATTCCCACATATTTAATTATCATTTGAATTCCATAGCATAATTGCTCATAAACCCCTCCCATCATTTAGTTATTGACACAGTTTTAAATCCATGTTATACTGTTCTTAGTTGAAAATAACCCTAAACGGAGGTAAAAATGCCTAAGAAGAAACTAGGATGGTGTGGTAATTGTAAAGAATACAGTACAGTAATAAAGGTCTATGATGGAGTGAAGAGAGTAGAGATATGTATAAACAAGGGATGCAAAAGAAAAATAAGATACCCTGACCTAAAAGTGGAGGAGAGCAATGAAAAGATTAATGATTATGTTATTATTGGTATTGACTAATATATCCTATGCAGGTATGTTATTGAACAAAGCGGTAATACATCATACTGCGAGCCATGATGTATCGACTAAGGAAATAGACAGGTGGCACAAAGAAAGGGGATGGACAGGAATAGGTTACCATTATGTTATAAGGAAAGACGGAAGCATAGAGAAAGGTAGAGATATAAATAAGATAGGTGCTCATGCTAAGGGGAGAAATAACCGAATAGGGATAGCACTTACTGGTTACGATACATTTACAGAAGAACAATATAAGGCATTGGGTAAACTATTGAATAAACTGGGGATACAATATGCGGAAGGACATCACGAAGACTGCCCTGGGAAAGGATTTGATTGGAATAAAGTAGTATCCTATATGGCTATGTAACATATACAAACCCACACTATGCCTGGGGGTTATATTAACCCTCTCCCCCAAATCTGGCTTGGAAAAAAACATTTTAAACATCTTTTTAAAGTTCTTTATAAACTTATTGTAAATGCTTTATAAATCCATTTTTGGAGGTGGTCCCATCCTCCCCATTTTGGTGAAAATAAAAATAAAAAAAATGAAAAAAACACTTGACACTGGCTAAAATCCATGTTATACTTAGGTATGAATAAAAGAAACAACCAAAATCAAATAGGGAATAAGGAGGATTCCCAAGATTTTGTGAAAGTTAATGTTAACCAAAAAAGGAGATGTAAAATGGTAAAAGTAAAAGAAGTTAAAAAGACTGAAGTGGTGAAAGTAAAACAAGTAGTTAAAAAGCTGACTAATGCTAGTATTAAGTTAATGAATCCTAAAGATTTGGATAATGATTATTCTTATCAGAAGGCAGTATCGTCCAAGAAAACTCTAACCTTTTTAACTGAAAAGGGTTATCCAGTATCTAACGGAAACAAGAAAACTAAAATACTGTATTTGGATTTCAACAATAAGTTAGATGGTAAAACTCTAAGAGATTTTGACTTATCTTTTAGACCAGATAAAAAATCTCATAACCTTTTCAAGTTCCTTGGTTATGAAATTACCGACATCAAGAAAAAGAAGAATGGAGGAATTGTTGATGGAAAAATAGTAAAGAAATAATTCCTAATTGGGGGGAGTAAAATCCCCCCAGTTTTTTTTTATTATTTACTTGACACCAGCCAGAAACCATGATATAATATAATGATAACCATTTTTGGTTAGTTGCTATTCTTACATAATAATCATTACTAAGTAGGAATCATACTTAAAATGTACTTTATAAATGTTTTTAAAAAGTTCGTGGAACCAATCAAACCATACGTTCTGGAGCCACATATTACCCCATTTTACCCAGCCTATCTTAAAAAAGGCTTTATAAATGTTTTTAAAAAGTTTTTTGGCTACACATATAATAAATACTTTATAAAAGCATTTTTGGGCTAGGACTCACCCTTCCTTTATATAGAGGTATAAGAGAGAAAAACCATATACTTTTTCTGACAAATACTCCCCAATTTTGCTAGTGTTTTTATCCTTGACAGGTATTTCAATCCATGTTATACTCTATGTAGGTTAGGAATAACCCTAACTAAAGAACGGAGGCTAAAATGGATGAGAAATTAATAGAACTTAACATGGAGCTTCACAAGTTGAGATACGAGTATATGTTTGCTTCCTACGAGGAACGTGGAGAGATTTCGGAAAAAGAAAATGAGGTATTGCAGGCTATAGCTGAAATTGAGAGTTTTAATGCTGTAAACAAATAGGGAGGATAAAATGCTGACCCAGAGAGAATTAAATCAGAAGATAGCAAACAAGAAGGAAGAGATGATTTTTCAGGTGGGCATGATATCGGTGTTCTTAACCATAGTTATTATGATTATAAAAAACGGAGGCTGAGATGCGCTGACCTGCTTCTGACTATCGAAGCAGAATTTAGTAGGATATAGGGTTATAGGAATAGGGGGTGTTATTGCCCCCTTTCCACATATTCCCCTGCTCCATTCACCTCCCATATATTAACCCTTCTAGGCAAGTCTGCATGGATAAAGACTTTATAAAAGCACTTAAAAAGTTTTTTGGATGGACACTATTACCCACCCAATTTTGGATGATGGATGCTTCCTTCATGGATATGGTTTGGTTAACCACGTGATTTTTTTTCTTGACAGATATTTCAATCCACGATATAATAGTTATAGGTCAAGAATAACCCTGACCTAAGGGAGAAAGCATGAGGAAGAGGAACGAAGAATTAATAGGAAGAAGCAAGTATCGGTTTCTGATTAGATTATTAATCAGATTATCAGAACTCTATTCAGATTTCGTAGAGTTTTTAGGATTTGAAATTCAACTCGGAGGGCAAGAGTATGTATTGTATCAACAGGTATACTGTGATAACAACTTTCATTTTTGTTTGTCAGGGGATAGGTCTTATCGTATGAGTATTCAGTTATTAATAAAATTGATAGCTCAATTATTATTCCTCAACATCAGAATAATAGAATCATTATCAACTTGTAAAGTTGTTATTAATATGTCAGATACAGTAGACCTTCTCCAAACAAAATCGGATTTAGAGGACTACGATTATTTCTTATGTGATTTAGCTTTAGGCTAAGCATTTAAAGAGAGGGGGATTTATTTCCCCCTTTTCTTTTATCCTAACCATCCAAGATTAATAACCATCCATTTTTGGGTGGTATATTAACGGAACTCAGCATAAGTGCTACTGCTAGGCATCCAAACTGTTTCCTCTATATTACCCCTCCACCGCAATAGTGCGATGGCACCAATGAGGTCGGTTTTTTTTCTGGTTGGAAATTATCAGATAGGTTTTTTTTCTGGTTGGAAATTATCAGATAGGTTTTTTTTCTGGTTGGAATCCAATGAATAAAAAAAATTTTTGCTTGAACCCCAATGAGTAAGTCCCAACCGCGTTTTTTTCTTGGATGGTCCCCACAGAGTAACCCACCTGCTCGACCAATAGGTATAGCATATTGACCCATTATACGCAATCTTG